>Ga0308159_1000122_pt1 | contig 283088 bp, 220 predicted proteins | sample PhyCR1_FD_201040 | JGI IMG/M metagenome (GOLD analysis project Ga0308159, IMG submission 201040) | Phyllosphere microbial communities from UC Gill Tract Community Farm, Albany, California, United States - DLSLC.R1 | ecosystem: Host-associated > Plants > Phyllosphere > Unclassified | place... | reverse complement strand
CCTTCTTTTTTCAGGGTTTCTTCTTTCGAAGCAACCGTTCCTCCCTTGCGGAGTGGTGCAAAGATAGGAAGTTTAGGAACAAACTTCCAAGCCTTTTGTTCTTATTTATTTCATTTTGGACATAACTTGCTGTGAGGATGGGAGATTCTTTTTGTATAACAGTTATAAGTACACCTATAAAAGACTTGAAATACAAGTTACAATCATAAAAACACCTCTTTTTATTCCTGTTTAAGAGAATGAAAAAAGAAAGATAAGAGGGGTAAAATCAAATGAAAAAGCACAGATCTACCAAGAAATATCGACAAGTAACCGACAACGATTTCCAGTCGTTGTGGGATATTTGTCGATATAGTGCTAATAACGCATTCTACATAAACCAAAAAAGGTCCAAGTATACACTTGGACCCTTTATATAAAATAATCGATTAACGATTAATCTTCTTCTTTCGAAGCCAACAATTGATCGTACTCTTCGCGAGAACCGACGATTAAGTTGCTGTATTGACGGATACCTGTACCAGAAGGGATCAAGTGACCAACAATTACGTTTTCTTTCAAACCTAATAAGTTATCACGTTTACCTGCGATAGCAGCCTCGTTCAACACTTTTGTAGTCTCTTGAAAAGAGGCTGCAGAGATGAACGATTTCGTACCCAATGAAGCTCTGGTAATACCTTGTAACAATGGACTTGACGTTGCCGGAATTGCTTCACGAACTTCAACAAGTTTTAAGTCACGACGTTTCAAACTAGAGTTCTCTTCTCTTAATCCACGTAAAGAAACAATTTGTCCCGGACGTAGCGTATTAGAGTCTCCTGCATCAACAACGACCTTTTTGTCAAACAAGGAATCATTTTCTTCCATGAAATCCCATTTGTTAACTGCTTCTTTTTCTAAGAAACGAGTATCTCCCGGATCCTCAATATTAACTTTTTGCATCATCTGGTGAACGATCGTCTCGAAGTGTTTATCGTTGATCTTTACACCTTGCAGACGGTATACCTCTTGGATACCATTCACAATGTAATGTTGCACAGCTGAAGGGCCTTTAATCGACAAGATATCCGCTGGAGAAATCGAACCATCCGATAATGGCATACCTGCTTTCACAAAGTCATTGTCCTGAACAAGGATGTGTTTGGAAAGTGGCACCAAGTATTTCTTGATTTGACCATCACGAGACTCGATAGACATCTCACGGTTACCACGTTTCACACCACCTAATGTTACCACACCGTCGATTTCTGTTACAACAGCAGGATTAGATGGGTTACGTGCTTCGAATAATTCCGTTACACGTGGCAGACCACCCGTGATATCTCGCGTTTTACCTGTAGAACGAGGAATCTTAACTAAGATACCACCTTCTTTCACAGTGACACCATTAGCCACAGAAACGTGCGCTCCAACCGGAATGTTGTATGTACGAATAACTTCTCCAGATTTATCTAAAATCTTGATAGATGGGTTTTTCGTTTTATCACGCGTCTCAATAATTACCTTCTCTTTGTGACCAGTCTGCTCATCTGATTCTTCACGGAAGGTAACACCTTCGATGATAGCATCAAATTCAACTTTACCGGCAAATTCAGAAATAATCACCGCGTTATATGGATCCCACTCTACCAATTTATCTCCTTTTGATACCGCGGCACCATCTTCAACGAATAACTGCGAACCGTAAGGAATATTTTGTTGGAAAACAATTTTATTATGTGCATCAATGATTTTGACCTCACCAGAACGGCCTAAGACCACCTGATGCGTGCCATTATCGTTTGTTTGCGAAACTGTACGTACATTTTCAAATTCGATTCTACCATCATATTTAGAAATGATACTTGAATCAGCAGCAATGTTGGATGCCGTACCACCCACGTGGAATGTACGAAGTGTTAACTGTGTACCTGGTTCACCAATGGATTGCGCGGCAATAACACCGACAGCTTCACCCAACTGAACACGCTTACCTGACGCCAAGTTGCGTCCGTAACAACACGCACAAACACCACGCTTAGACTCACATGTTAATACCGTACGAATCTCAATTCCTTCAATACCTGCTTTTTCAATAGTTTCAGCAATTTCCTCCGTGATATCTTCGTTTGCAGAAACGATCAATTCATCAGTTTCCGGATGAAGTACATCATGCAGTGGCGTACGACCTAAAATACGATCGAATAATGGTTCAACAACGTCATCATTATCTTTTAATGCTGTTGTATATATACCACGCAAACCACCACAATCTTGTTCCACAACGATCATGTCTTGCGCTACATCATGTAAACGACGAGTCAAGTAACCCGCATCCGCTGTTTTCAATGCCGTATCGGCAAGACCTTTACGCGCACCGTGGGTAGAGATAAAGTATTCCAATACGGACAAACCTTCTTTAAAGTTTGACAAGATCGGGTTTTCGATAATCTCACCACCAGAAGTACCTGATTTTTGAGGTTTCGCCATCAAACCACGCATACCACATAACTGACGGATCTGCTCTTTCGAACCACGAGCTCCAGAATCCAACATCATATAAACAGAGTTGAAACCTTGGTTATCATTCGAAAGAATATCCATAACGTGAGCAGTCAATCTGTTGTTGATCCGCGTCCAGATATCGATGATTTGGTTGTAACGTTCGTTGTTCGTAATGAAACCCATGTTGTAGTTGTTCATTACTTCTTCAACCTCGTTAGTTGCTTGTTGAATCAATTCGGCTTTCGCAGCAGGGATATTCAAATCTTCCAAGTTGAAAGAAAGACCTCCTTTGAAGGCTGTTTGATATCCTAATTCTTTCATATCATCCAAGAACTGTGCTGCACGAGCCATACCCGTAGTCTTCACAATTTCACCGATGATATTACGCAACGATTTTTTCGTAAGCAATTCGTTGACAAATCCCATTTCTTCAGGAACAACTTGGTTGAAGATCACGCGACCTACTGTTGTTTCTAACAAGGTATCAACGATGCTACCATCTTTTTGTCTAACTTTTGTTTTTACTTTGATCCAAGCGTGCAGGTCAATTTTCTTCTCGTTTAAAGCGATGATTACCTCTTCAGCGGAATAGAAAGTCATATCTTGACCTCTTACGATATGATCGCCAGCGGTTTTACGGCCTTTAGTAATATAATAAAGACCCAATACCATGTCTTGAGATGGTACTGTGATTGGAGAACCATTCGCAGGGTTTAAAATATTGTGCGCGCCTAACATCAAGATTTGAGCTTCCAATACTGCGGCATTACCTAGCGGTAAGTGAACCGCCATTTGGTCACCATCAAAATCGGCGTTGAACGCTGTACACACTAAAGGGTGTAATTGAATTGCTTTACCCTCTACTAATGTAGGCTGGAAAGCCTGAATACCCAAACGGTGAAGCGTAGGTGCACGGTTTAGCAATACAGGGTGACCTTTCAATACATTTTCAAGGATATCCCATACCACTGGATCTTTACGATCAACAATTTTTTTAGCTGATTTTACTGTTTTAACAATACCGCGCTCGATCATCTTACGGATGATAAACGGTTTGTAAAGTTCAGCAGCCATATCTTTAGGAAGACCACACTCGTGTAATTTCAAGTGAGGACCTACCACAATTACCGAACGAGCCGAATAATCCACACGTTTACCTAGCAAGTTTTGACGGAAACGACCTTGTTTACCTTTCAAAATGTCAGATAAAGACTTCAGTGCACGGTTACCTTCTGTTTTAACTGCGTTCACTTTACGTGAGTTGTCAAATAGAGAGTCTACCGCTTCTTGAAGCATACGTTTTTCGTTACGTAGGATTACTTCAGGAGCTTTGATTTCGATCAAACGTTTTAAACGGTTATTACGGATAATCACACGACGGTATAAGTCATTCAAATCCGAAGTCGCAAAACGACCACCATCCAAAGGCACTAAAGGACGCAATTCAGGTGGAATGATTGGAACAATTTTCACAATCATCCATTCTGGGCGATTTTCGATATTCTCACGTGAACTACGGAAAGCTTCAACCACATGAAGGCGTTTTAACGCTTCATTTTTACGTTGTTGAGAAGTCTCATTAGCAGCCTGGTGGCGTAAATCGTATGACAATTGATCCAAATCAATACGTTTCAACAAATCCTCCAATGCCTCAGCACCCATCTTAGCGACAAATTTCTGAGGATCGTTATCGTCTAAATATTGATTTTCTTTTGGTAAGGTATCCAAAATATCTAAATATTCTTCTTCAGTCAAGAAGTCCATAAAGTTGATACCATCTTCTTCCTTAATACCAGCTTGGATAACCACATAACGTTCATAGTAAATGATCATATCCAATTTCTTGGTCGGAAGTCCCAATAAATAACCAATTTTATTAGGAAGAGAACGGAAGTACCAGATGTGTGCAACAGGAACTACCAAGTTAATGTGTCCCATACGCTCACGACGTACTTTCTTCTCTGTTACTTCGACACCACAACGGTCACATACAATACCTTTATAACGGATACGTTTGTATTTACCACAGTGACATTCATAGTCCTTTACGGGACCAAAAATACGCTCACAGAATAAACCGTCACGTTCCGGTTTGTAGGTACGATAGTTAATCGTTTCTGGTTTTGTAACTTCACCACTTGAGCGTTCCAGAATAGTTTCTGGAGAAGCCAAGCTGATCGTAATCGACGTGAAGTTGCTTTTAATTTTATTATCTTTTTTGTAAGACATACTTATTCAAAAGTTAAAGCTTTATAAAGAAGCTTTGAAGGACCGAGCCCTTCAAAGCCCTAATTGCTTAATTAATCCAATGTGATATCTAGACCCAATCCACGCAACTCGTGTACCAATACGTTGAACGATTCTGGTACCGATGGTGTCGGAAGATTGTTACCTTTTACGATTGCTTCGTAAGTTTTGGCACGACCGACCACGTCATCCGATTTCACAGTCAAGATTTCTTGAAGGATGTTAGACGCACCGAATGCTTCCAATGCCCAAACCTCCATCTCACCGAAACGTTGACCACCGAATTGTGCTTTACCACCGAGAGGTTGTTGTGTGATTAATGAGTACGGACCGATTGAACGTGCGTGCATTTTATCATCCACCATGTGACCTAATTTCAGCATGTAGATTACACCCACTGTTGTTGGTTGGTCAAAACGGTCACCTGTCAATCCGTTATACAAATATGTACGTCCAGACTTTGGTAAACCTGCTTTCGCCACCCAATCCTGTACCTGATCCATTTCAGCACCGTCAAAGATAGGTGTAGCAAATTTAACCCCTAATTTCTGACCTGCCCAACCCAATACGGTTTCGTAGATCTGTCCCAAGTTCATCCGTGAAGGTACCCCTAGTGGGTTCAACACAATATCAACTGGTGTACCATCTTCCAAGAAAGGCATATCCTCATCACGTACGATACGTGCAACGATACCTTTGTTACCGTGACGACCAGCCATCTTATCCCCTACTTTCAGCTTACGTTTTTTAGCAACGTAAACTTTAGCCATCTGCACAATTCCGGATGGAAGTTCATCACCGACCGATACTGAAAATTTATCACGTTTGAACGAACCTAGCTCTTCATTAATTTTAATGTTATAATTATGAAGGGCCATTTTGATCAACTCGTTTTTATCTTCGTCAGTTGTCCATCCCATCGGGTTGATGTTGTTGTAATCTAATTCAGCCAAGATTTTTTGTGTAAACTTAGCACCTTTAGCAACCAACAACTCTTTATATACGTTGTAGACACCTTGGCTTGTTTTACCATTCACTATTGTAAATAATTTTTCCACCAAACGTTCTTTCAACGATTTAACAGCTCTATCATGAGCAACTTCTAGCTTCTCTAAAGTTTTACGTTCAACTTCTTTAGACATTTTCTTCGCCCGGGAGAATAACTTCGTATCGATAACAACACCTTTTAATGAAGGCGGAGTTTTCAATGAAGCGTCTTTTACATCACCAGCTTTGTCACCAAAGATTGCACGCAACAATTTCTCTTCTGGAGAAGGATCAGACTCACCTTTAGGTGTGATTTTACCGATGAGGATATCACCACCCCCAACTTCAGCACCAATACGGATAATACCATTTTCGTCCAAGTCTTTTGTTGCTTCCTCAGAAACGTTAGGAATATCAGCAGTTAACTCTTCTTCACCACGTTTTGTATCACGAACTTCTAGTTCAAATTCCTCAATGTGAAGAGAAGTAAACCAATCTTCTTTCGCTACACGTTCAGAAATTACGATCGCATCCTCAAAGTTATATCCTTGCCAAGGCATGAATGCTACTTTTAGATTACGACCCAATGCCAATTCACCATTTTCAGTTGCATAACCTTCACACAATACCTGTCCTGGTTCAACTCGTTGACCTTTCTTAACGATAGGCTTCAAGTTCATACATGTATTTTGGTTGGTTTTCTTAAACTTGATCAACTTATACGTTTTGACATCATCATCAAATGATACAAGACGATCATCGTCGTTTCTGTCATAACGGATCTTAATTTCATCAGCATCTACATACTCCACTACCCCGTGACCCTCAGCATTGACCAACGTACGTGAATCTTTCGCAACACGCCCTTCAAGACCAGTACCTACAATAGGAGCCTGTGGACGCAATACAGGCACAGCCTGACGTTGCATGTTTGATCCCATCAAAGCACGGTTGGCATCATCATGTTCCAAGAAAGGAATCAACGAAGCCGCAATAGATGTAATTTGATTAGGAGCAACGTCCATATAATCGAGCATATTAGGCTCAATAATTGGGAAGTCACCCTCATATCTGGCTTTCACTTTTGCATCTTCGAAATTACCTTTGTCATCATACAAAGCATTCGCTTGCGCAATTGTTTTACCATCTTCGTCCTCAGCAGATAAATATACGACAGGCTCGTCAACGACAACTACCCCGTCTTTTACCTTACGGTAAGGAGTTTCGATAAATCCTAAGTGGTTGATTTTTGCGTGTACAGCCAAAGAGGAAATCAAACCGATGTTTGGTCCCTCTGGTGTTTCAATTGTACAAAGACGACCATAGTGCGTATAGTGAACGTCACGAACTTCGAAACCTGCACGTTCACGAGAAAGACCACCTGGACCTAAAGCTGACAAACGACGCTTATGCGTAATCTCAGCAAGAGGGTTAGTTTGGTCCATAAACTGAGACAATTGGTTTGTACCGAAGAACGAATTGATTACCGACGAAAGTGTACGTGCATTAATCAAATCAGTCGGTGTAAATACCTCATTATCGCGGATATTCATACGCTCTCTGATTGTACGAGCCATACGAGATAGACCAACACCAAACTGAGCATATAATTGTTCGCCTACAGTACGTACACGACGGTTCGACAAGTGGTCAATATCATCAACCTCTGCTTTAGAGTTGATCAAATTGATCAAATACTTCACAATTGCAATGATATCCTCACGGGTTAATACTTTCGTATCATCCGGAGTATCCAACTTCAACTTACGGTTGATACGGTAACGACCTACATCGCCCAAATCATAACGTTTGTCAGAGAAAAATAAACGGTCGATGATACCACGCGCAGTTTCCTCATCTGGTGGTTCAGCGTTACGTAATTGGCGATAGATATGTTCTACAGCTTCTTTCTCCGAGTTGGACGTATCTTTTTGTAAAGTGTTATATATAATAGAATAGTCAGCATTGTTCGACTCATCGTCTTTCGCTAAGATAATAGACTTAACGCCAGCTTCGATAATAAAATCAATGTGATCATCTTCTAGAACAGTTTCACGCTCAAGGATAATTTCATTACGATCGATGGATACTACTTCACCAGTATCTTCATCCACGAAATCTTCTACCCATTTTTTCAATACCCTAGCCGCAAGACGGCGACCAACATATTTTTTAAGACCAGATTTACTAACTTTTACTTCATCCGCTAAATCGAACAATTCCAAGATATCTTTATCCGAATCGTATCCGATAGCACGCAATAAGGTAGTAACTGGGAATTTCTTTTTACGGTCGATATAAGCATACATGACATTGTTTACGTCAGTTGCAAATTCGATCCAAGATCCTTTGAAAGGAATTACCCTTGCAGAATAAAGTTTAGTACCATTTGTGTGTCTACTTTGACCAAAGAAAACGCCTGGTGAACGGTGTAATTGCGATACGATAACACGCTCTGCACCATTTACCACGAAAGTACCTTTAGGAGTCATATAAGGGATAGTCCCTAGATATACATCCTGAACAATAGTTTCGAAATCTTCGTGTTCTTCATCATTACAAGATAACTTTAACTTAGCCTTTAAAGGAACGCTATAAGTCAAGCCGCGCTCGATACACTCTTGGATATCATAACGTGGTGGATCAATGAAATAATCCAAAAACTCTAGCACAAAAATGTTTCTTGAATCAGAAATAGGGAAGTTTTCCGAGAATACCTTGAACAGCCCTTCCTGATGGCGGTTGTCAGAAGTAGTTTCTAATTGAAAAAACTCCTTGAAAGATTCCAATTGCACATCTAAGAAATCTGGATACTCCAATACTTTCTTACTTGTTGCAAAGTTTATTCTTTCTTGTTGAATATTATTGTTTGCCAAGGGAATATGAATTTTAGTTTTAAAAAAACTGCGCTTACACTTATGCTGTAAACCACGTGTCCACTGTGCCCAGCATATACACAGCATAGTGGCGTATTGATATAAATAGGAATAGACTCTGACGAAAAATCGTCAGAGTCTAAACCTTTTCGGGCTAATTAGTTGAGATTATTTAATCTCAACAACAGCACCAGCTTCTTCTAATTGTTTTTTCAAAGCTTCTGCTTCGTCTTTAGATACACCAGCTTTTAATTCTTTAGGTGCTCCGTCAACTAAATCTTTAGCTTCTTTCAAGCCTAATCCAGCTAAATCTTTAACCAATTTAACTACAGCTAATTTTTGACCACCAGCTTCTTTCAAGATAACGTCAAATGAAGTTTTCTCTTCTGCAGCAGCAGCACCACCTTCAGCTGGAGCAGCAGCTACAGCAACAGCAGCAGCAGCAGGCTCGATGCCATACTCGTCTTTTAAGATATCAGCTAATTCTTTAACTTCTTTTACTGTTAAGTTAACTAACTGTTCAGCAAGTTGTTTTAAATCTGCCATTTTATTTTGAATTTTTGAATGTACTTTATAAAAATTGTTAATTAAATTGTAACGAATGTTTCTGTTCTAGAGGACTCGTTAACCTCTTTCTTCTAAAGCTTTTACTAAACCTGCAACCGTATTTCCTCCTGATTGAAGAGCTGAAATAACATTTTTCGCAGGAGATTCCAGGGCTGCGATAACGTCCGCAATAAGCTCGTTTTTAGATTTAAGATTAACTAATGCAGTTAATTGATTATCTCCAACGAATGCTGTTGCTTCAATGAAAGCCGCTTTTAACAACGGTTTTTCATTAGTTTTACGCAATTCTTTGATTAATTTCGCAGGCGCATTAGCGACTTCTGAAAACATCATTGTAGACGCACCTTTAAGCGTTCCAAAAATATCTTCTTCATCAACACCAGCTTCGATTAATGCTTTCTTGATTAGAGTGTTTTTCACAGCTTTAATCTCGATGCCTTGTTCAAAACATTTACGACGAATGTTATTCACTTTTTCAACGGACAACTCAGCAGTATCGGCAATATAGAAGTTACCGTAAGATTTAATCTGTTCGGCCAAAGCTTGAACAATTTCTTGTTTTTCTTCTTTTCTCATGATTAAATACCTGCTACTGATTTAGTCTCAATATGAATACCAGGACTCATAGTTGAGGAAATGTGAATACTTTTAAAGTAAGTTCCTTTAGCTGCAGATGGTTTCAAACGAGCTAGAGTTTGTAATACCTCTAGTGCGTTATCATATATCTTATCTGCATCGAACGACGCTTTACCAATAGAAGTATGGATGATACCGGTTTTGTCAACTTTGAAATCGATCTTACCACCTTTTACATCTGTTACAGCTTTACCAACTTCTGTTGTAACCGTACCAGTTTTAGGGTTAGGCATCAAGTTTCTTGGACCTAAAATACGACCCAATTTACCAACTTTAGCCATAACACTAGGCATAGTAATAATGATATCAACGTCAGTCCAACCACCTTCAATTTTGCTGATGTAATCATCTAAACCTACGTAGTCTGCACCTGCCGCTTTAGCTTCTTCTTCCTTATCAGGAGTACATAAAACTAAAACACGAACAGTTTTACCAGTACCGTGAGGTAATGTCGCAATACCACGAACCATTTGATTTGCTTTACGAGGATCTACGCCCAAACGAACGTCGATATCCACAGAAGCATCAAATTTGGTCAATGAGATTTCTTTAACTAAAGCCGAAGCTTCTTTCAAAGAGTATGCTTTACCAGCTTCAATTTTGGATAGTGCCGCTTTTTGATTTTTTGTTAATCTAGCCACTTTTCTTAAATTGATTTCTTAATTAATTGTTCCAAGGAGCATTACCTGACACGGTAATACCCATACTACGTGCTGTACCCGCTACCATTTTCATAGCAGACTCTACAGTAAATGCATTTAAATCAGGCATTTTATCTTTAGCGATGGTTTCAACTTGTTCCCAAGTGATAGCCGCAACTTTTTTACGGTTAGGCTCGCCAGATCCACTTTTTAATTTAGCAGCGTCTTTCAACTGAACCGCTACCGGTGGAGTCTTGATGATAAAATCAAATGATTTATCAGCGTAAACTGTAATGACAACAGGCAATACTTGACCTGGTTTGTCTTGCGTACGAGCGTTAAACTGCTTACAGAAATCCATGATATTCACACCTTTAGCACCCAATGCAGGTCCTACTGGAGGTGAAGGATTCGCAGCTCCGCCCTTAACTTGTAATTTTACTAACGCACTGACTTCTTTTGCCATTTTGTTTTGAATTTAATTTTGTTAAATGTCTGTTAGTAAGTTGGAAGCAAATAACGTAACATTTATCGGCCAGGACGTAACACCCCAACCGAGGTGCAAAGTTAATAATAAGATTTGACTCCTGCAAGTATCTAACTTTTAATTTTTCAGGAATTTATACCTTTTTTTAAAATCCAAATCTAAAGTCAGCCTGGATATTAAAAAAGTATTTCATTACTATTTTTAAAATTTAACGTCAGTAATACAGTTCAGTACCCAATCCATGGCAGGATCTCCTCCGCTAACAACATCATCAGCACTTGGTACGACAGGAACATCCGGCATGACACCCCGCCCCTCTTCACTAACTTCATAATAAGGCCTTACCTCCATTAAACCAAAACGCCAACGTAAATGGGAGTTCGGGAGTTTTAGCACAGGGAGGATTCCTGCCACCGTCCCATTGGCAGCACCGCCGGTTTCCTCTCCGACAAAAACAGCCCGCTTCGCAACTTTTAGATTTGTAGCAATTAAACTCGCTGCAGAAAAAGTTCCCCCATCGATCAATACAAATAAATTGCCCCGATACCGGTTTGCTTTTGATTGTTTGACTTTACTCCCTGTAAGATGAGTATAATCTATGCCATCTCTAGAAAACGTCTTTGCCCAAGTTACAACAGCACTCGGTATAATAAACGGCGATAAAATTGGATAAGACCAGCCCGGAAGTCCTTTCATCTGGTAAAAAGGCAGGTTGAATTTAGAGGTGATGACTGCTGGATAAACAAATTGGAATTGATCATCTTCCACCAAATAGCTATATAGCTCGCAAACATCGGACAATCGTCCGCCCAGATTCCCACGAAGGTCAAGAATCAGATGCTGTACCGAACAACGATCTAGACGATCAAAAATCATCTTATAGGCTTCCTTTGGCCGCCCATAAGAAAAGTCGGCCATCTTTAGTAAAGCAACAGTGCTATCTTCCTTTACCGGAAAAGAAAGCTGTTTGCTGATCTGCTTAAGGTTGACATTATAACCGAATATCTTGCGTTGCTTTTTCGTATCAGCCTTCTTTTCCGCAGGCTTATCTTTCTTTTCAGTAGCAGCCTGCTTCACTCCCGCCTTACCCTTTTGCTCAGCTGATGCGAACCTTCTTACAACAGTTCGCTGATAGGTGCTATCGGCGCAAGAAAGCAAGACCACAACCGAGTCGCGATAACCTATCTCCAAAGGATAGTAGCGCGGTAATAAACGCTCAAAAGCCCGATCTATAAACGTTGTATTATAGCCGTCTGAAGTGAAGGTGGGGCGATACTTGATGTATAAACTTTGCGGCTGTATTCCCTCAATAGCAAGTATTTTGGATCCGACAAGCAAAGTTGAATCTGAGGTCGCATTTCTTGAGAGATAGAGTGTATTTTCTGTCCAATGAAAGCCTAATTGGGAAAGGGGACCCTTGCTTTTTTGGTAGCGGACTTTATCCTTACCTTTCGGATCAAATTTAAAAATAAGTGGACTTAAAGTCATATGCCCTTGCCGAACTTGAGCCAGCACGGCCGCTAATGCCAGCTGGAACTGGTTGGGCAATAACGGTTGACGAATGGTGGAACGAAGGCTGTCAAACTTAGCTTTCAACTGATTCTGCTGCACATAAAGAAACAGGTCGGGATGCATCTTCCATAGATTACGTTCAACATAGTTGATATCCTGCAGCATGGCTTTGACGGACAGTGGAGTCTGAATAAATCGATTATACTTCGCTACACTTGTACAGCTTATCAATGTAAAAAAGTATAACAATAGAAATAGATAAATTACTGGCTTTTTCATCGGCAGTAAGATACAAAAAAAGCCTTCCAATTTTCATGAAAAGCTTTTCTCTATCGTTAATTACTAATTTTACTCTTTTTCTACTTGCATGTAGTTTAGTTCAAGTGGCGTCTTACGACCGAATACTTTCACCATCACGATTAATTTCTTTTTATCCTCGTGAACTTCTTCGATCTCACCAGTAAATCCATTGAAAGGGCCATCGTTTACTTTCACTGTTTCACCCACGTAGTAAGGAACATTAATGGTTTCACCTTGCTCTGCCATTTCATCCACCTTACCTAGGATACGATTTACCTCTGCTTGGCGTAAAGGGACAGCATTACCCGCTTTATCTCCCAAGAAACCAATTACGCTATTGATATTTTTAATGACGTGCTCTAACTCACCATCAAGTGCAGCTTCTAACAAAACATAACCAGGATAGTAGTTACGTTCTTTAGCAACTTTCTTACCATCGCGCATTAAATAGTATTTCTCCATTGGAATCAACACCTGAGGAATCAAGTGTTCAATACCTAAACGGCTAACCTCGGCATCAATATATTGCTTTACTTTCTTTTCTTTACCACTTACAGCACGAACTACGTACCACTTTAAACCTTGATCTGCCATAAATAAATACGATTGAAAAATTAAGAAGCAATACCGTACAAGAATTCTAACCCTACACTTGAAGCTTTATCCATTACAAAGACTACCAATGCAATAAGAAGAGAAGCAACAAGCACAATAACAGCTGAACTTTGTAACTGAGACCATGTAGGCCAAGTCACTTTCTCAGTGATCTCTACATAAGAGTCTTTAAAAAAATCAAGTACTTTTGCCATTTTAGTTTATCTGTTTTTATAAGCACGGGCACCAGGACTCGAACCCAGACCAAAGGTTTTGGAGACCTTCGTTCTACCTTTAAACTATGCCCGTGTATTTCTTATTTTGTGATGCAAATATAGTGTTTTAAACCACTTTCTGCAAATCTTTTTTCACTTTTTTTTATTCTAATCCGATAAATCGCTTATCGAAAAAATAAGCTAATCAACCTGAGTCGATTAGCTTATTCTATGTGATTCTAAATCTTTATTTAAGACTAGATAATTTCAGTTACCTGACCAGCACCTACTGTACGACCACCTTCACGGATAGCGAAACGTAGACCTTTTTCCATTGCAATCGCAGAAATTAATTTCACGCTGATTGTAACGTTATCACCTGGCATAACCATTTCAGTACCTTCTGGTAAAGAGATTTCTCCAGTTACGTCAGTTGTACGGAAATAGAATTGAGGGCGGTATTTGTTGAAGAATGGTGTGTGACGACCACCTTCAGCTTTTGACAATACGTAAACCTCTGCTTTGAAATGATCGTGAGGAGTTACTGAACCTGGTTTACAGATAACCATACCACGTTTGATATCAGTTTTCTCAATACCACGTAACAATAAACCTACGTTATCACCAGCCTCACCGTAATCTAAGATTTTACGGAACATCTCAACACCTGTTACTGTAGATTTCAAGTTCTCAGCACCCATACCTAAGATCTCAACTGGATCACCAGAGTTGATTACACCTCTTTCGATACGACCTGTAGCAACTGTACCACGACCTGTGATCGAGAATACGTCCTCTACTGGCATCAAGAAAGGTAAGTCAGTCAAACGTGGAGGAATTGGAATGTAGTTATCAACAGCATCCATTAATTCCATGATTTTCTCAACCCACTCAGGCTCACCATTCAATGCACCTAAAGCAGAACCTTTGATTACAGGGATATCATCACCAGGGAATTCGTAGAATGATAATAACTCACGAACTTCCATTTCAACTAAGTCTAACAACTCAGGATCATCAACTAAGTCAGTTTTGTTCATGAATACTACTAACGCAGGAACACCTACTTGGCGAGCCAACAAGATGTGCTCACGAGTTTGAGGCATAGGACCATCAGTCGCAGCAACTACGATGATAGCACCGTCCATTTGAGCAGCACCAGTTACCATGTTCTTAACGTAGTCAGCGTGACCTGGACAGTCAACGTGTGCATAGTGACGGTTAGCTGTAGAATATTCTACGTGTGCAGTATTGATTGTGATACCACGCTCTTTTTCTTCAGGAGCAGAGTCAATTGAATCAAATGAACGAGCTTCTGACAAACCTTTATCAGCCAACACTTTAGTGATAGCAGCTGTAGTTGTAGTTTTACCGTGGTCAACGTGACCGATAGTACCAATGTTTAAGTGTGGTTTACTACGGTCAAATTTCTCTTTTGCCATGTTTATGCGAATTAGTAATTATAAATTATTTCTATTTGTTATATACTCTTGCTTAACTTTTACAAGTACGAGCCAAAGATGGGATTTGAACCCACGACCTCTTCCTTACCAAGGAAGTGCTCTACCCCTGAGCTACTTCGGCTTACTAAAAAACCTTATTTACGTATTAATGCCCCCACCTTTAGATACATTATTATCAAAGAAGATAGAGACTAAATTTAATACTTGAAAAATTTGAGCGGAAGACGAGGTTCGAACTCGCGACCTATAGCTTGGAAGGCTATCGCTCTACCAACTGAGCTACTTCCGCTTAACAATCAGAAATTAGAGTAATCTAATCATCTAATTAAAAAAAGTGTGGAGGGAGAAGGATTCGAACCTTCGAAGCCGAAGCAACGGATTTACAGTCCGTCCCATTTGACCGCTCTGGAACCCCTCCAGACCTGTAACTCGCGTTACATTTAGAGCCTCTTATCGGAATCGAACCAATGACCTACTGATTACAAGTCAGTTGCTCTACCAGCTGAGCTAAAGAGGCTTCTAATATCTTTTTTAAAACTTACATTCTATCAACGTCTGACCAAGCATTTCTACCTTTTCAGCGAGTGCAAATATCGAATTTACTTTTGATTTCTGCAAGTTTATTTTTATTTTTTTTCATTTAAAGAACTAAGCAAACTTTCGTTGTTTTGAACCGTTGTTCCCTTGTTTGCTGATGCAAAGATAGACACAAAACTCACTTTACAAAAATATTTATCAAAAAAAAACCACACTTTTGGTCAATGATACTGATATGCAGCACAATAATTTTTCTATGCTTATTTGCCTGTTTTGGTTATTTACCTAATATACTATCTTTGGGCATGCAAATTTTACCGCAATCACTTTCTAAACTTATCCCATACTCGACACTTGTCACGGTGCTTTTGATGGGATCAGGCGAATTGAAGGCTCAAGATATTATTCAAAAATTGAGTAAAAAATTTCTTTCTTCTGAAAGAGACTCCACGCGTTCCGGCAGTTTTATGGTGTTGCCGGCGATTGGTTATGCACAGGAAACAGGTGTCGAATATGGTCTAGCCAGCACCTATAATTTTTATCTGGACAAATCTGACCCCAAAATACGGACCTCAACGGTCATGGTCATGGGAACTTTCACATCCAACAGCCAATCGAACTTCAAATTGCAGACAGATCTATGGACCAAAAATAACGACTACCATTTAATCAGTGAAATACGTTACCGAAACTGGCCCTTTAACTATTATGGGGTGGGTATGGACACCTGGAAAGCAAATGAAGAGCGCATCGATCAAAAATTATTTCGCATCAAACTGGAAGCTGAAAAGAAAATCAGCAATAACCTTTACTCGGGTCTCAACATTCAATACGACAACTTTACCATTCGTAGCGATACAGCCGATCGCATTTTCAATCAGTCCGACCTTATTGGAAAAACTGGCGGACAACAATTACTCCTAGGGCTATCGCAATTGTTTGACAATAGGGACAATGTTTCTTATACCACAACGGGCTATTATGCTAAGTTGCGCCTTGCCTATGCGCCCAAGCTATGGACACGTACTGATTTTACGGGGGCAAACCTCGATGTGGATCTCCGCGGCTTTATTCCGCTGCACAACCAAGTCACGCTGGCCTTACAGGGAATCTTTCGTTCCACATTTGGTAAAACCATCCCATTTTACAACTACCGTGAGCTCGGTGGAGACATGATGATGCGCGGTTATTACCTCGGACGTTATCGCGATAAAAATTACTTGGCTTCACAGGCTGAACTGCGTTATCGCTTTCATCCACGCTTTGGTATCGTTGGTTTTTCAGGCCTAGGATCTACCTTCTCTAAAGCAAATAGTAGTCGATATGTTGCAAGCTATGGCGGTGGCTTACGTTACTTCTTTAGTCTTGAACACAATAGCAGTATTCGCTTCGATTATTCCTTTGGCGAACAACGACCTGGAGAAAAGCGACAATCGGGATTCTATCTATCCTTAAGTGAAGCTTTTTAATAAAAAAGAGCATCGATAACTTAGAAATTATAGATGCTCTTTTTTATTATTACCGGACCACACACCTGTTCCTATCCGCTCTATCCTCCAATCTCATCAGTTTTGAAACATTAGTTTAGGCCCAAAAAGGATACAATGAACATAGTCCAACAGGTTGCCAGATAAGTGGTACAAAAGTAGATTAGAATCTTATCATAAAATTCTCCTTGCGCTGTTCTTTCCGAAAGAAAACCAAACCCATCCGGTACAAATCAATCGTCACCACAACCCGATCATCTTTTTTGATCTTATCCCAGTAGGCCTCCCTGCTCTCCGACTGATGAGGTTCGTTTATAATTAACATATCGCGGTCCCGAATATCGTTCAAAAAATTCAGTTCAAGATTGTCGCGATCAATATAATAGATATGTCGATAAGCATAATGCCCACATTGCTGCTGTAGGAGATTTGCGTAACTCTCCTGAGGCTCATGGGCCCAATAACTAAATTGATCGTAGATAAATGCTTTTAATAACCTATTGACCAATGCATATTTCTTCTGCTCCACTTTCTTTGCTTTCCGTATTGGGGCAGGGAATGCTGACAGTTTGTCAATAAGTTCTTTCCGATAGATCACTTCATCAACCAATTTATACACAAAAGGAGAATGGGTCCCATGGCGACTATGGGATACAAAATAATGCCGCCAATACTTAAGCCGGTAGTTCATTTCGCTGCAAACATCGCTAAATTTTATGATTTTTCACATGGAACATCACGGTTTATTTGGACAATCGGCAGGACTGCTCAACCCAAAAAAGAATTTTGGCGCCAGATAAAAAGTACTAAAACTGGAGTACAAAAACACTCCCCTGCCCTTCGGTGCTGTTCAGAAAAATGGTTCCCTTATGCAACAGCATAATCTGCTTACTTAAAGTCAAGCCTACACCTGTCCCCGTTTTCTTCGTTGTAAAAAACGGGGTAAAGATTTGCTCCTGAAGATCAGCAGGAATTCCTGCGCCGTTATCTTCAATTCGGACCTGCACCTTACCATCAACCTCCAGGGCAGATAAACTGATATAAGCGTCTTCCCTATGCTTAACCGCATCGATAGCATTCAACATTAAGTTGATGATAACCTGCTCAATCAAGTTGACATCCGCAGACAGCATGAGTCGCGTATTTTTTAGGATGATGTCGACGTCAATATTTTTCTGGATCAATGTAGGCTCAAGCAATTGATAAATATGCTCAAACAGCTGTGCAATCTGAATCGGTGCAAGTTGAGGTTGATCCACTTTATTGATCATACGATAACTTTTTGCAAAATGCAGTAACCCTTCACTGCGGCGTTTGATGGTGGAAATACCAATTTTTAGATCTTCTATATCCTCATATCCCTTAAAGTGATCCAAACGGCCATTTAGGGTTTCGGCAAGTGAACTGATAGGTGCAATGGAATTCATGATTTCATGCGTTAGCACACGCAACAATTTATGCCAGGCCTTTGTCTCTGTTTCATCGATTGCTTCGTTGATGTTTTGGTAGACAACAATCCTAAATACAGCATCCTGGGCCTCAAAACTTGAGCTTTGGATCAATAATTTGATTTTACCTTTACTCGACTGAACGGATTCCATTTGTTGCTGTCCATTTTCAAGCAACATAGTCTTTTCATATAAATCGCTGTTTTTTTTCTTTAGTCCGGAGATATTTCCAAGATGCGGCAAATGGAATAGTTGTTTAAATGCATCGTTGACCCACATCACCTTGCCACTATCCCTTTCATAGAAGATGATTGCAGAATTCAACATATTGATTACACGATCCAGGTACTGATGTTGAATTTCCTGTTTGATGCTGATATCCTTATAGGTTTCGTTGATCTGGTTAAAAGCAAGGAAAAGCTTTCCTTCCACAGATTTGGTATTTTTCACCAAGAAACGTCTTGTAAAATCACGATATTTGACAGCTTCAGAAAATTCAATCAATTGTCGGGCTAAAAAATTATATTGTGCATATAAATTAAAACCTAAATAAAGCATTACACAAAAGATCAAAGCAGCCTGCACATATTCACGCTTTAGTAACAAATAAGCACTCAGAAGAGCTGCTATCAGCAGTACAACAATCTTAATCGCATTTAGAATTTTTCCGTTCCGCATCGACTAAATATCATATTTTTCCAAACGTCTATAAAGCGCGGCCCTGGTTAGCCCCAATTCTTTCGCTGCTTTACTGATATTTCCATTATAACGCTCAATCGCTGACTTGATCGCTTTACGTTCAAGTTCTTCTAAATTTTGACTGCCAGGGCTAGATTCAACGATACGGCTCTCCATTTGCTGTTCAATTGGCGAGAAGAAAAGATCGTTACCAGCAATACTAAGCTGGTCGGCCATAATGACAGCGCGCTCAATACTGTATTGTAGTTCGCGTACGTTTCCTGGAAAATGGTATGCGGACATCTTCTTAACCGCATCCGACTCAAAGCCTTCAATCCGTTTATTGTATTTTTTTGAATAAATATCTAGAAAATGCTCGGCCAATAGCTTGATATCCCCCTCTCGCTCTCGTAAGGGCGGTACCTGAATTTCCACGGTATTGATCCGATAAATTAAGTCCTTTCGAAAGCGGCTTTCATCTGCAAGCTGCTTCAACGGAACATTTGTTGCGGAGATTAAGCGTATATCCACTGAAATTGGCTGATAAGAACCCAACGGCGTCACTTGTCTATTCTGCAATACGGTCAACAATTTCGCCTGTTGTTGCAAAGATATGTTGCCGATTTCATCAAGAAACAATGTTCCCCCATTTGCTGCTTCGAATCGCCCTTGCCGATCTTCTCGTGCATCCGTAAATGCCCCCTTTTTATAGCCAAAAAGTTCACTTTCAAACAATGTTTCTGTCAATGCCCCAACATCAACCTTGATATAAGTCCGATCTGAACGTAAAGATCTTCGTTGAATGGCCTGGGCAATCAGATCTTTACCGGTTCCATTTTCACCAAGTATTAATATATTGGCATCCGTAGGAGCGATTTTCTCCAACTTGTATTGCAATTCATCCATCACAACGGAATTACCAATCATATCAGGACTGTTTGTGCTGCTCAGCAATGAGCTTTTACTTTTCTTTTCCCTACTTTTTGATTCGGCAAGGGTGCTTTCTATTGTTGCGAGCAGCTGCTCATTTTCCCAGGGTTTCACCACAAAATCCGCAGCACCCTGCTTCAATGATTTTACAGCGAGATCAACAGCTCCATAAGCGGTTATCATAATGACATGTACCTGTGGAAACTTTTCTTTGATCCGTGACAACCAGTATAATCCTTCATTACCGGTATTAATCGTACTTTTAAAATTCATATCTAAAAGCACAAGATCATAAGGGCTCTTATCTAGATGTGGGATAAGATTCTCCGGATTGGGCTCAACTTGAATATGACTAACTTTAGGTTTAAGCAAGATTCTTGCCGCAGTTAATAAATCCTGGTCATCATCCACGACTAAAATAGATGCTTTTTTCATACTTCCTGACTTCATTGAAGATACTAAGATAACTATAAATTCAACGAGCCTGCGTAATAATCATTGATATATTTTTGCAGTAGCCATTCATATTGTTTTACCAGCAATTGAATCTGACTGTTATCGTATTTGTTTTTTGCAGTCAAAAAAATCACTGAATTACTGTTGCCCAATTCGAAAACTACTTTGGCAATACGAAAAGACTCCGCGTAATTTTCATTTTGGCTACGGAGCTGTGTAATCATGTTACTCGCATTCTGCAAATTGAAAACAGCATTAGAAGTTGCCGATCGTAAAATATTTTGCTGAATCTCTTTTTGAAATTTAGCTGACTGTAGATCTAATTTTGCCAGACGAACGTTATTGTAAACCTGCAGATGATTAAAAATCGGAACAGAAAGATTGAGAGAAATAGACTTTCCTACGTTATTACGCATTTGTGACCAATACGTTCCTTGAATCCCCAATTTAGAATAATTTGAGCCTAAACCGGCGCTTAGACTCAAGGATGGATAATAGTATGATTTCGCAATCTTAATATCCCGCTCCGCCACTTTGATCCGATAATCCAATGCCTGTATATCGGGCAATTGATCAACAGCCATTTCATAGAGCTGTTTCGCGTCCAGTCGTTGCCCGCTCTCTTTTATTCGAAGATTCTCCAATTCGCCCAATTGATTTTCATCCATATTGAGTAAGGCTGCAAGCTTCACACGGCTACTGTATAGTAACTGACGATTATTTTCAATCGTATTGACATCATTTGCCAGTTGTCCTTTCAAATCAAAGTAATCTCCAGGATTAATTGCACCTTCCTTATGCATACTCTCCGCACGTCTGACCTGTTCTCGGGTTACTTCAGTCTGCATTTCCGATTGCCGCAATATATCCTGAGCAGTTAAACTTTGAATATAAGCAGTAATAACATCCAGTTTTAAGGCATTAATCTGCGTATCAAAAGTCAATTTACCGGCGGCCTTCGCGTCGGCGCGCATCCGTATATCATGAAATAAACGAAAACCTCTAAATAATGGAACGCTTGCGTCCAACGAAAAATATCCTGTTGAGTTATTGGACGAAATATATTGAAGGGTTGAATTATCCTGAGATCTTCCAGAAGTTAGGCTGTGCTGCAGATTTGCATCTACATCGGGTAATCTATTTGCTTTAGCCTGGGCTAAATTCACCTCCGCACGCTTCACATCGAGTTCATTCTGCAATAAGGTTGGATTGGCCTTTATTGCCAACTGAACACATTCAGCTAAACTCCGTTTGGAAATTTGCTTATCGTCAGTACTTGTTACTGTTGTTGTTTGCGCCACTTTCTCTGGTAGCCGTTGCTCAGTCTGCTGCGCCTCGGTCTTTGCATAACTCAATAAAAAGCATAATGTAGTATATATATAGACTCTCTTCATATCCATTTTTTATTTTCTTGCTGACCATCGCCATGCCAAACAAATAAAACACTAAATATCAAAATGATATAAAAAGTGACTTTTGAAAAATGTTCGTTAATGAACAGTCGGTGTGCGTAGTTGGACAATTAAAATCCACAAGCATATAAATAGGAACATGATGAAGATCAAGTTCGCCCTTTACTCGTTTATTCTACGGATATTCATCGGTATTCGCACGGAGTTTATTCGGTTACAACCGAAGAAACTCCGAAGAAGCACCGAACAAGTACCGAACAAGCACCGAGCAAAGTCCGAATATGGTATAATGTGGATTCGGAATTTCCTTTACTTAAATAGGTTTGAAAACGCAATAAACCATTGAAAATATTGCATTTCTTGAGCAAAGCCAGCAACAACATCGTCGGATGAAATGTTACTGAATCAAACACAACCTATAGTTATGTTTGATTTTTGTTCAAAACGTTTCAGTTAGCACCATAGACAGAAAAAAAAGACCGTTGTACGCCTTCGTACAAGAAGTGTCCGCTATCGAACACCGAAGACTCGACAAAACAAAATAAAAATCTATAAATCAACACATTAAATTATTGGCACAGCTTTCATAGTTACATACCAAATTGATATTAAATTATGGACAGACCTTTAGAAAAGAAGAAGTGGAATAGCAAACGTATCATGACCATTGTAGGGGTTGCTGGCTTAGTTGGATTAATCAGCGCCAGTTTCTATTTTACATCTGGTAAAAGCAAACTCAATGTTGAAGCCGACCGCATCTCTATTGTCGAAATAAAAAATGGTAACTTTCAAGAATTTATCCCCATAAACGGTACAGTACTTCCAATTAGCAGTATATATCTTGACGCTTCTGTGGGTGGACGAGTAGAAGAAAAATTCGTAGAAGACGGCGCTATCTTAAAAAGAGGGGATGCTATCATGCGTCTATCCAATACGGATCAGGAGCTTACCTTGGTACAACAAGAAACACAAGTGCTCAATTTATTGACACAATCTCAGATTGCACAGACCAATGCTCAGCAAGCTACCATTAACAACCGCAACCAAATGGCTGATGTCGAACAGGCCTACCGAGAGGCTGAACGTGTGTATACCTTAAATAGAAAATTACTGGCGGAAAAAGCCATCGGTACACAGGAATTCGAAAAATCAAAGAACGAATATAATTATCAAAAAGAGCGCGTGAACCTGACTAAACAGATTCTCAAACAAGACGAAATTTCCAACGCACAAAAAACTAATCAGGATAAACAAACCTATCAACGTACACAAAGTGCTTTGGAACTGATGAAAAGGAAAATTGGCGACTTAATTGTTAGGGCACCCGTTGACGGACAGCTGACTTCCTTCGAGGCAGAAATTGGACAAAACAAAAATGCAGGTGAACGATTGGGACAAATCGACGTTTTAACAGGGTTTAAAGTTCGCGCGGATATTGATGAACACTATATCAACCGAATTTTCCCTGATTTACAGGGAGAGTTTTCTATCGGTGACAAAACCTACAAACTTCGTATTAAGAAAGTCTATACACAAGTTACCAATGGTCGGTTCCAGGTTGACATGGAATTTGTCAATGATGTCCCCAAAGGAATCCGTCGCGGTCAGACCCTACAAATACGTCTAGCACTGAGTGATGAAACAAAAGCGTTGCTGTTGGCAAAAGGCGGATTTTACCAACAGACCGGTGGTAACTGGATCTTCAAATTGGATAAGAATGGGGGTACAGCATATCGTGTAGATATCCAGCTTGGAAGACAGAATCCCGAATATTATGAGGTTATCAAAGGCCTACAACCGGGAGATAAAGTTATTGTATCGAGCTATGAGACCTACGATAAGGTTCAAGAATTGAATATTAAAAAGTAACATTATAAAGGGGGTATCGGGAATATAAATATGCCGATACACCCTTTTATCATACGATTACAATCATGATCAAAAACTTTATTAAAACCGCAATCCGCAACCTTTGGAAAACCAAAGGTTATAGCTTTCTCAATATTTTTGGACTAGCGATCGGGATTGCGGCGGCATCGTTGATTTTTTTATGGGTTGAAAACCAGTTGAGCTACAACGATAACTTTGCCAACAAAAAGGATATCTACATTGTCAAATCAAAACAGACTTACGATGGGGCCACCTATGTATTTGAATCAACCCCGGGGCCTTTCGCTCAAAGCATAGCGAAAGAGATCCCAGGCATCAAGCATGCCGTGCGCATAAGCTGGAATTCACCCATGCTATTTTCCGTCGGAGACAATAATATATTTCAAAATGGTGTATATGCCGATGGGAGCATAGCCGATGTGCTATCCTTAGTATTTCTTGAAGGAGACCGAAAGACAGCCTTTGATCAAGTCAATAACATTGTATTATCAGAAACTGCAGCGAAGAAATTATTTGGTAACCGCCCGGCATTGGGAAAAACTGTCAAAACAAACAATACTGAACCATTTATTGTTGCAGGCGTAATCAAGGATCTACCCAAAAATAGCAGCTATGATTTTCAATGGCTGATTCCTTTCAAAAAGTTTGAAGCTGGTCAGGATTGGTTGGAAAACTGGGGAAACAATGGTGTACAAACATTGGTTCAGGTCGAAGATAATGCCAATGTTGATCGGATCAACAAACAGATGATGGATTTTGTCAAAAACAAGACCAATGGTGAAGTCACCTTCTCACAGAATTTTCTCTATCCAATGGAACGTTGGATTACCTACAATCAGTTTGATAACAGTGGTATTGAAAAAGAGGGTGGTATCAAGAATATTCGGCTATTTACCTTTATCGCTTGGGTTGTCTTATTAATTGCCTGCATCAATTTTATGAATCTCGCAACCGCAAGATCAGAAAAAAGAGCAAAAGAAGTTGGGATGCGCAAAGTGGTTGGTGCAAGTCGCAAATCGCTCATTATGCAATTTTTGGGAGAATCCGTTGTTTTGGCAATTATTTCCTCTCTTGTTGCTATATTACTAATCTATATCTTCATCAGGCCGTTCAACACCATGATAGGCCAGGATCTTCAGGTTAATCTTTTAGCCCCCTCACACCTGCTATTTTTAACGACAATAACATTAGCATGTGGATTATTTGCAGGTAGCTATCCTGCATTTTTCCTTTCGGCATTCAAGCCGCTTTCAACGATCAAAGGGGCAAAACAGAAGGCCGGTAGCGGAAGTTTCGTCCGTAAAGGGTTGGTCATCCTACAATATACAGCCTCAGTTGTGTTAATTATCTGTACCATTATCATCTACCAACAGATTCAGCACAACAAGAAGAGGGATCTCGGTTTTGACAAGAGTCAGGTGTTGACTACAGCGCTACAAGGTGATATGGCCAAACATCTGCCGCTCATTAAGAATCAATTATTAGCAACAGGAGTTGTGCAAGGAATCGGTGTCAGTGACATGAGTATTCTCAATATCAACTCCAATACTTCGGGTTTTAGCTGGGAAGGAAAAGATCCAAATGCCAGTATTTTAATTGGCATGTTACGTTCGGACGAAGGACTCATTCCCGCTTTAGATCTAAAGCTATTTGACGGTAGAAACTTCCATCAAAATTTTGTAGGTGATAGCACCTCGGTTGTCATCAACGAAGCATTTGCAAAAATGATCAAAAAAGATGGCCTTGTGGCCGGTAATATCATCAGTTACGGTGAGGAAAAATTCACCATTGCCGGTGTCGTTAAGAACTTTGTTTATAACAATGTGTATGCTGATCCTGAGCCAATGCTGTTTCTGCCGATGAACAGAGATAATGGCATCATGACCATCAAGACAAAGGCTGGAGTCGATTTACCGGATGCAATTCAGCAAATCGAGAAGATCATCACCAAAAATAATCCTGGTTTTCCTTTTGACTACAAGTTTTTGGACGATAGCTTCAACACTAAATTTCAAGCCGAGCTTTTTGTACAACAACTATCCAGCGTATTTGCCATCATGTCCATCATTATTTCCTGTTTGGGACTCTTTGGTCTGGCGGCCTACGCCACCGAACAGCGTGCCAAGGAAATCAGCATCCGGAAAGTTTTGGGTGCCTCAGTTTCGAAACTCATCCAAATGCTCAATCGTGAATTCGTCATTCTAGTGGCAATATCATGCATCGTTGCGTTTCCTATTGCGTGGGTGATCATGAATAAATGGTTAACTAACTATGCACATCATATTGATATTTCCTGGACCATTTTTATCATCAGCGGTTTGACAGCTATTGTCATTGCCTTATTGACCATCAGTTCACAGGCATTTAAAGCAGCGATAGCTAATCCGACTAAAACGTTAAGAGATCAGTAAAAAATTAAAAAGAATTTAATAACAGAACAGTATACATCCAAAGCAATTTTGCCAAGGATCCAAAACATAAAAACCATGAGCACAAAAAATATGATCAAAATCACCAACCTTCAAAAGTATTACCGCACAGAAGAAGTTGAAACCGTAGCCTTAAACAACCTAAATATCCATGTTAAAGAAGGAGAATTTGTTGCTGTAATGGGGCCTTCAGGCTGTGGAAAATCGACCTTACTCAATATTATTGGGTTATTGGATGATCTGGATGAAGGAAGTTACCTGTTCAACGACATCGAGGTAGCCAAATTCAAAGAACGTGGTCGTTCAGATCTTCGTAAACATAATATCGGTTTTGTATTCCAAAGCTTCAATTTGATTGATGAACTCACTGTATTTGAAAACGTGGAACTTCCTTTGGTTTATACCAATGTTCCAGCAGCAGAGCGCAAAAAAAGGGTCGAAGAAGTATTGGAAAAAGTGCAGATCATGCACCGTCGCAATCACTTCCCGCAACAGCTTTCCGGTGGTCAACAGCAACGTGTTGCTGTCGCCCGTGCCGTTGTTAATAATCCCAAACTGATCTTGGCGGATGAGCCTACAGGTAACCTAGACTCCAATAATGGTAACGAAGTCATGCAGCTCCTGACAGAATTGAACGAAGCCGGCACAACTATCGTCATGGTAACACACAGTGAACACGATGCCAAGTTTTCTGACCGAGTGATCCGCATGTTGGATGGACAGGTGATCATGGAAACCACTTCGGTGTAAGACAAGGATGATATAGCGAATAAATTGACATAAAAAACCTATAGATGATGAGTACGATTAAATTAATTTTTAGACAACTATGGCGTAACCGTCTTTTCACATTTTTAAATGTATTTGGACTTGCCATCGGAATAAGTGCCTGTTGGCTTATTTTCCGCATCGTCAATTATGAATTTAGTTTTGACCAACATCACCCGGAAAGCGAGCAGATTTACAAGGTTCACACCTCTTATGAAGAAAAGGATAAATTAGATCATTTCGATGGTGTTCCTGCACCGTTACCGGCATATATCAAGGAAAACTTTGTCAATGTCGAACTGACAGTACCTATATTTAAACAATACTTCGAGCGGGTCAGTAATCAGGGTGGTGGCCAGAAAATAGAGTTTGAAGATCAGTCCGAAATCATTGGCACCACAGCAGAATATTTCAAAATGACACCTTATGTTTGGTTAGCTGGCAACCCAAGAAATATACTACAAAATAGCCATGAAGTCGTCCTGACGGAATCGCGTGCGAAATTGTATTTTCCAAATATGCCCGTAGATCAAATCGTAGGAAAGACATTGTCCTACGATAGTACACTGTACAATGTCGCTGGTGTTGTAAAAGATTTAGCTCATCCCAGCAGCTTTTTGGCTAAAGAGTTTATCCGGATTCCAGAAAAGGAATCGCAGAGTACAAATTGGAACAATTCAAATTCAAATTGGCAGCTCTTTATTAAAGTAAAATCATCTGCTTCTCTCCCAAACATGATCCAAACAGCCGACAAAAAAGTCTATGAGATGACACATGCTGAATTTGATAAGTTTGGATTTAAAATGCACATCAATACCGTCCCTTTAAAAGACTTACACTTTACATCTTACGCTCAAAATAACGTGGATAAGAAAATAATGTATGGTCTTATTGGTATTGGTGTATTCCTGCTGTTACTTGCCTGTGTCAATTACATCAATCTTGCTACCGCGCAAATTCCACAACGCGCTAAGGAAATTGGTATCAGAAAGACCTTAGGAGAAAGTCAAAAGAGAATTACAACGTTCTTTTTACTAGAAACATTTTGTATCACCGCTTTTTCGGTACTTTTATCTTGGCCTTTACTGCTCGTAGTTCAAACAATTTTATCCGCCTATATTCCGGATCAACTTAAGTTGTATCCCGATCCGTGGGGCGTTTCGCTCTTTCTAGCAATACTTACAATTACGATCACTTTCATTTCCGCGGGTTATCCGATCTTATTAACAAACAAAATCAAGATTGTTGAAGTCATTAAAATCTCACACGCGCAAAGTCTCAAATTTGGCAATCTATCTTTTCGAAAAATGCTCATTATTTTTCAATTCTTGATTGCGCAACTCTTTGTTATTTCAACTTGCATCATTGGTTTACAGCTGAAACATGCACTTCAGAACAACCCTGGTTTTGATAAGGACGCTATTGTCACCCTACGTTTTCCAAGTAAAAGCTATCAGGATAGCCATGTTGATCCATTTGTTTTCAAACAGGCGATTAAACACATCGCAGGCGTAGAGCAGGCTTCTTTGGGTCATCTGCCCATGAGTAATGATCATTGGGGTAATGCAGTGTTCTCAAAGAGTGATACGGGCCAGGTACAAGCAGACGTACAAATGAAATTTGTCGACCAGGACAACTTTAAGCTCTTTAATTTTAAAATGCTTGCAGGCCGCCCACTGCAGTTGGCTGATACGAGTACAGGCATTGTTTTAAATTTAGCCAGCGTGGAAAAATTAGGTTTCAAATCCGCTGAAAATGCTGTTGGGAGCTTTATTACGTTTACAGACAAACAGCGGCAAATTGTCGGTGTAACAGACAATTTCCACACCAAAAATCTCCATGCAGCCATTCAACCTGTCGTCATGCTGAGTTCCATAAAAAAATGGGAACTAAATAGACTGATTATCAAACTCAACAGTAATTCAGCGACCTGGACCGAAACATTAAAGCAGGTTGAAAAAGAATGGAAAAAGTATTACCCAAAAGCGCCTTTCAAATATGATTTTTATGATCAACAAATTAAAGAACTCTATAGCAGTGATCTAAAATTCTCGAAGATCATCAATCTATTTACATCGACGACAATTCTCATCAGCTGCTTGGGATTGATCGGCCTGGTTACCATCACCACGGTACAACGTACAAAAGAAATTGGTATTCGAAAAGTGTTGGGAAGTACGGTACTGGGAATTATTGGTTTATTATCAAAAGATTATATCAAACTTATACTCATTTCTATATTGATCGCTACCCCAATTGCTTGGTGGATGATGCACAAATGGCTGGATGATTTTGCGTATAAGATAGATCTAACCTGGTGGATGTTTACGATTCCAGCTGCGGCGACCCTTCTGATTGCATTTTTTACGATGAGCTACCAATCCATAAAAGCGGCACGTGCAAACCCAGTTGATAGTTTAAGAGATGAGTAAAAGCTGGAATAGAAGAAACTAATTGATTGTTATACAAACTGCAATTTAAGAAATTGAGCTATGATCAAGAACTATATAAAAATAGCCTGGCGCAATATCTCCAAAAATAAAGGATATTCGACCATCAACATAATTGGGTTAGCAATAGGATTGGCCTGTTGCCTATTAATAGCTCTTTATGTACAAAACGAATTGTCTTATGACAATTATCATGCGAATAAAGATCGAATTTACCGCATCGTCCATGACTATAAGGATGTAAGCAGTACAGAGCAGCATCAGATCTGGGGCAATGCACCCGTCGGTGATGCTATCAAGGCTGATTTCCCTGAAATAGAGAAGGTCGTTCAATTTTCAGGGCAAACGTCTATCCTACTCAAAAAAGGCGATAAAAGATTCCAAGAGGAAAATGTATTTTTCATGGATTCTACTGCTTTTGATGTCTTCAGTTGGAAGGTTTTAGCCGGCGACCCGCGTACAGCCTTAAATAATGCCTATTCTGTCGTATTGACAGAAAGCACTGCTAAGAAATATTTCGACGATCAAAATCCCATTGGCAAAACGCTTGAAGGGGGCTTAGCCGCGGGCCGTGCCGAAGCCGGTTTATATACGGTAAAAGCAGTAATAGCCGATGTACCTCCCAACTCGCACTTTACATTCGATGCACTGCTCTCGATGAGTACATTTCGAAAAGCAAGACCGGAAGTCTTTGACAAAGAAGGTTGGGATTATGTAGACTTCTACACCTACTTTCTGGCTTCAAAAGACTTTGACCCTGTTAAATTCAACCAAAAGACACCCGATTTTCTCAAGCGTCATATCCCAACAAACCAAAACGCCAACGCAAAATACAATTTCCATATTGAACCACTTCTACAGGCTTACATGCACTCGTCTGCGGATCGTCAGCCCGGCACCAATGGAAGCTATCAGAATTTATACATATTCAGCATTATTGGCGGATTCATATTACTGATCGCCTGTGTGAACTTTATGAATCTGGCTACATCAAGGTCAATGGAAAGAGCAAAAGAAGTCGGCGTCCGAAAAACGATAGGCGCGAGCAAAAGCAATCTGATCTTTCAGTTTATGTCTGAATCATTGGTTCTTGTATTCGTTAGTAGTATTTTGGCGATAATGCTTGTTATAGCCTTTCTCCCCTTTTTGGAAGCATTCTCGGGCAAACATCTTAATTATTCGTCCCTGCAAAATGGGACGACCTGGGCAATATTCCTATTCACTACCCTTCTTACAGGACTTCTTGCTGCCAGCTATCCCGCGTTGATTCTAGCAAATTTCAAACCGATTGCAGTACTTAAAGGAAGTTATAGCAACAGCAAAGGGGGTACATCGTTACGTCGGGTATTAGTGGTTTTTCAATTTTGCCTTTCTATTGTGCTCATTGCAGGTACAGTCGTCGTCTTTTCTCAACTAGATCAATTACAGCAACGAGATCTTGGATTTCAAAAAGATCAACGGCTTGTGATAGATTATAATTTCGATGATAAGGTAAACAATAATCTGGAAGCGATAAAATCTACACTAGCAAAAGATAAAGATGTTTTGTCTGTCACTGCATCACGTACGGTACCGGGAACATTTTTTCCAAATGCAGGAACAGAAATCATGTCATCAAACGGAACAATGCGTCAATTTGCTCCTTTCTTATATGAAGTCGATGTTGACTTTATTCCTAATATTGGTCTGCAAATGGCCGCAGGGCGTGCCTATTCCAGAGATTTCCCAGCGGATACGGCCCATTCACTTGTTATCAATGAATCTGCTGCAAAACAATGGGGCTATTCAAATCCACAAGATATTATTGGCAAACAATTTCGTCAATGGGGAAGAGAAGGAACGGTTATCGGTGTAGTGAAAGATTTCAATTACCTTTCTTTACATCGTAAGATTGAGCCTTTAGCTTTGCGACTTGAGCCAAACAGCAGCCGGTATTTAACGGTGAATATCCAACATGTAAACCAGCCTGAGACCGTTGCCAGAATCGGCAAGCTGTGGAATGAACTTGTACCAAACCGTCCATTTTTATATAGCTTTCTTGACGACAATTTCAATCGACAATATGAAGCGGATTTTAATTTTAGAAGACTTTTTACAGCCTTCTCCGGACTGGCACTTTTTATTGCCTGTTTAGGTTTATTGGGACTTGTTACGTATACAGCCCAACAGCGTACCAAAGAAATTGGCGTACGGAAAGTCCTTGGTGCTTCCATCTATCATTTAATCCTTCTACTCTCTTCGGACTTTATCAAGTTGTTGGCTGTGGCCCTGCTCATCGCAACTCCCCTATCTTGGATGGCAATGAAAAAGTGGCTGGACAATTTTGCTTATCATATTGACCCACAGTGGTGGATGTTTGTCTTTGCTGGTTTTGCTACAATCATTATCGCATTAGTAACGGTGAGCTATCAAACGTTGAAGGCCGCAAGAGCCAACCCTGTAGATAGTTTACGGGATGAATAAATAGTATAAATAAAGCATATTTGGTAGAACAACACTATATACATCAGCAACAGAAAAACCCATACGATCATGTTAAAGAACTATATGAAGACAGCTTGGCGAACGATCATAGCAAACCGATTTTTCAGTATCCTCAATATTAGTGGACTGGCTATAGGTATTTGTGTATCGCTATTTTTATTTGCCTTTATCCGGCAGGAATTAAGTTTTGACACCATGTATTCTAAAGCAGATAATATCTATAGGGTGTACATGAAATTATCCGCAGCATATAATGAGGAAAAAATGCTCACGCTACCGAATGCGGTAGGCCCAGCTTTAAAGGCAGACATTGCACAGGTAGATAATATGGTACGTGTTGTAAAAGATGGCTATGGTGCAACCGCTTCTCTCCGCACCGAAAATGAGAATTTCTCCGAAAAGCAACTATATCTCGCAGATTCCTCTTTGTTTTCCCTATTCGATTTTCAATTTATTGAAGGAAATGCGCATACCGCTTTTTCAAACAAGAAGAGCATTGTTCTTTCTCAATCATCGAAAGAGAAGCTATTTGGTAAACAGGAAGCTGTAGGAAAAATAATCACTATCAATCAACGAGATACCGTTCAGGTAACTGGGGTATTTAAAGATTTCCCTGCCAATAGCACATTAGACTGTAACATGGTCATGAATATAATGGATTCATGGATGGGGAAAGATGTGTATTGGACCAATGCGAGTTACGAAACCTATATTCTGTTGAAAAAAGGCGCAGATCCAGGCTCCATTGCGCAAGAAGCTACTAAATTGATTGATAAGTATGTCGAAAAAGACAATCAATATTATACGCAATTTTTCCTCCAACCTTTATCAAAAGTACACCTCTACTCTTCCGATTTGACGCGTGGAGTGACAACACGTACTGGAAATATAAACAATATCAAGACACTATCGGCTCTTGCTTTTTTAGTCATTATGATTGCTTGTATCAATTACATGAATCTAGCAACAGCAAAATCACAGAAGAATGCGAAACAAGTAGGTGTCAATAAAGTACTTGGTGCTACGCGTAGACAGCTTATTATCCGCTTTTTTGTGGAAACGGCAACGATAAGTTTCTTTGCAATGCTCATCGGGGTAATCCTCGCCATTATACTTATCCCTGTATTCAATTTTTTCGGTAAGACCGATATCACGCTTCAACATCTACTTCATTGGGATATGCTTGGGATATTGGCACTGGCATGGTTGATCATTACACTTGTTGCTGGTAGCTATCCTGCACTATTTCTTTCGAACATCAAATCGATATCTTTAATGAACAAAGGATACAATAAACAGGGAAAAACAATATTCATTAGGCAAGTATTGGTTGTATGCCAGTTTTCTATTTCGATCGTACTCATTATCGGTATTATCATTATGCTCACACAAATGAACTTTATCCGCAACAAAGATTTGGGTTATGAGCCCGAAAATGTTGTATCCATTTCAATTCGATCTATAAAAAATAAAGAAAAGCTACATGCAATGGGTCAGCGAGTTCGCAGCCTGAACAATACCGTTTCCACTACTTTCGCACAATCTATACCCGGATTCAATGAAAGCGGAAAAACAACTTACAGATTAACAACCGACAAACAGGGACTACCAACTTCAACTTGTGTTACTTTCGGTAATACAATCCATACTTTAGGGCTAAAGTTACTTGCTGGAGCGGATTTACCAAATGTTATCGGCGGTACTGATTCAACATGTTATGTATTGATCAACGAAAAAGTAATGAAATTTTTAGGTTACAAGACACCCGAAGAGGCGATAGGAAAGCATATCATCACAGAGATGAGTGCGACTAACTCCATTATATCCGGTGTTGTCCGAGATTTTAATTATGCTAACCTAAAATCTGAGATCGGCGGATATACCTATTATACCATGAATGATCCTTCTGAATCACCCCGTAATTTATTAATACGGTATAAAACCACAGATTTGCAAACTTATATCGAGGAGTTAAAAAAAATCTATACAGCTATTGTCCCTGACGCCGCTTTTGACTTCTCTTTTTTAGATCAACATGTACAGGATCAATATGAAAATGAAATTCGCTCGTCCAATATCATGACGCTATTTTCTTTTCTGACGCTATTTATTGCCTGTTTAGGTTTACTAGGACTAGCGGCATATACAGCTGAATCAAAAAGTAAAGAGATCGGTATCCGTAAAGTTTTAGGTGCAAGTATCAGCAGTATTATTCATTTACTGTCTGCCAGCTACATCAAATTGATCTGTATAGCATTTCTTATTGCAGGACCAATTGCATATTACCTATTTAATAGTTGGCTAGATAATTTTGTATACCATATCGAGATGCCGTGGTGGGCCTACGGGGTCGCGATAATGACAGTTACCCTTGTGGCATTTATTACCATTGGGTTTCAAACGTTCAAAGCTGCATTACTAAATCCTGTAAATAGTTTGCGGGACGAATAACAACACTAGATTATAAAATTGGGGTTTAAAAAAAGAAATAACAATGATTGTAAATTCACTTAAAACGGCGTATCGTTTCTTAAAAAAACATAAGTTGATCACGTTCATCAATATTACTAGTCTCGCTATTGGAATTACGGCTACGTTGGTTATTTTCCTCATGATTCAATACGACTATAGTTTTGATAAACATGTACCAGGTAAAGAACGAGTATATCGTGTGGTTAACAATGGCGAATTTAAAAATGCTGGTGTCTACGTCCCATTGGTTCGTACGATGGAAGCAGAACTCCCAAACGTAGAAACGGTAGCCCCGATCTACCGCAGCCATATCCAAAAACTTAAAGTTTCTTTGGCAACCGATCAATTCCCGATTTTCCCTAAAGAACAGAAGATGGTATTTACCAACAGTCAATATTTCGATATTTTCCCTTCGAAATGGTTAGCTGGCAGCGCACAAGCTTTAAATTCCTCGGGCAATATTATTCTTACACAAACAACATTAGAAAAGTTTTATGGCAAAGAACTTCCATCCAATGTAATGGGTAGAACGATTATTTATGCGGATAGTATCCCGCTTCAAGTCGCTGGAGTGATTGAAAATCCGCAACATAATTCGGATTTCAATTTTGAAAGTTTCATTGCTGATGCGACGATCCCTATTGACAATAACTTAAAGAACATGTATAACTGGGAAGCCTGGAATAGCATATCCGACTCCCATCAAGTACTTATCAAAACAAAAGCCCACAGCAATCCGCATCTACTGGAGCACAATATTGCAAATCTCCTTAAAAAATATAAATACAAAGAAGGAGAAAAGATCAGCGATAAGATGGAATTGCAAGCCTTGGCAGATGTACATTTTGATACGCGATTTAATTATGATGCAACCCACCCCGAAGCACTACGCAACCTCATTCTACTGGCCTTGTTCCTCTTGGCACTCGGTGCGGTAAATTTCATCAATCTATCCACTGCGCAATCCATCGAAAGAGCGAAAGAAGTGGGTATTCGCAAAACCCTGGGCAGTTCTAAAACGACATTGATTAAACAGTTTTTGATCGAAACTTTTCTCATAAGTTTGACGGCAACATTATTTGCTATTTTATTGCTTCCTTTGTTTTTACATGTCTTCGAAGGATTTATTCCAAAAAACCTGAGCATAGAACGCTTGGACAAGACCGTTATTGTTTTGTTCCTATTGGGGCAATTGATCTTAGTCACTTTACTTGCAGGATTCTACCCTGCCTGGGTACTGACAGGATATGCGCCGGTGCTGGCGCTCAAAAATCAACTTGGGAAAAACACCAACCTTTCCCGAAGTGCATGGATACGTAAAGCGCTGACCATCTTTCAATTTGTCATGGCCCAAGCGTTCCTTATATGTGTACTTATCGTTGTTCGCCAAATCAACTACGCCACTCATAGAGATATGGGCTTTCAGAAAGATGCCATTGTTAATATCTATATTCCGGGAGCTTTTCAAAATTCCGCTAAAGGCGTCATTCTCAAAAACGAGCTTAAGAAGTTAAAAGATGTCAAAGCAATCAGTTTTGGGAACATCGCTCCAGCGATGAACGGCTGGATGACCACTGCAATCTCCTACGATCAATCGCCCGACAAGGAATCCTTGACTTTTGATAGTCGATCGGGTGATGAAAACTATTTAGACGTTTATCAGATTCCGCTTTTAGCAGGAAGGAATATACGCCTATTGGATTCAACCAGTGAAATGTTGATCAATAGAAAAGGCCTTGAACTCCTACATATCAAAAAACCACACGATGCCATTGGTAAAACCTTCGAAAATGGACATAACATCATTGTTGGTGTGATGGAAGATTTTGATCTTGCTTCAGCGCGACAAGGAGTTAAACCGGTTGTTTATATGGGTAGTAAAGAAGGTTATGTACTCCATATCGCATTGGATCAATCCCATCCTGAAAACTGGAAAAATGCGATCGATAAAATAACGTCTAGTTATAAATCGGTTTTCCCCGATGATGAATTGGATCTACGATTTGTGGACGAGGTAATCCAAAACTTCTATTCACAAGAAAAGCAGCTTTCCAAGCTTTTATCCTGGGCAGTGGGACTTTCTGTAATCATCGCTGGACTGGGTTTATTCGGACTTGCCATCTTCACGGCAAATCAACGCACAAAGGAAATTGGAATCCGTAAAGTATTGGGGGCATCTGTTTCCCAGATCACATTCCTACTGCTTCGAAATTTGCTATCACTGGTTGCGATAGCATGTATAATAGCTTTTCCAATTGCCTATTATTTTATGCATAATTGGCTTAATGATTTTGTCTACCGAACGACAATCAGTCCCTGGATTTTTGGGCTGTCCGCCTTGGGATTGATTTCATTTGCGAGTATTGTACTTTCAACCAAAAGTATCTTTGCAGCAAAAGCAAATCCAATAAATAGTTTAAGGGACGAATAGAACAGTTGATAAATAATGAGTAGCTTATAATTAAATACCAAACAACAACAATAAAATGATTCAGTTATTTCTAAAAACAGCGCTTAGAAATTTAAAGCGCAGTCCCTTAAATACGACAATAAATATTTTGGGATTAGCACTGGGGTTTACTGTTGCTCTGATCAGTACGTTATGGGTGCTGAAACAATTTTCTTACGATAAGCATTACTCCAATTATCAACATATTTATCAGGTCATGATGACCGGAACTTTCAACGATGAAAAATCTACTGATCGCTCTACGCCTATTCCTTTGGTCAAAACAATTGCAACGGATTTCAAAAATGAAATGCCAGAAGCTGCGCTGATTACTACGACTGAAAGTAATACGATTAAAGTAGGTGATAAAAAGTTGAATGCAAACGGATTTTATGCCATGGGAAGATTCGCTGAATTATTTTCCTTTAAATCCTTACAGGGGGCCAGCAGTACGCCAACTGCCCCATATACCATCATTGTCTCCGAATCGTTGGCACAACGGCTTTTCGAAAACGCCGATGTTATCGGAAAAATTCTTCAGCTCAATGGGAAGGAACAATATACTATTCAAGGTGTTTATAAAGATATTCCTGAAAACAACACGTTTTATGGTTTGGACTATGTATTGCCATTTGTCGACTACCTCGCTAAAGATCAAGACATTGCAGATAGCTGGTCTAGCTGCTTCTTTAGCACGTTCGTTAAGGTTGATAATCCGGCATCGATTCCCGCGTTGGAAAACAAGCTGACAAATATTATCAACAAAAAACTAACGGATATAAAACCTGAGATCCTCTTACATCCCATGTCGAAATGGCATTTATACGATTCCTTTAAAAATGGGAAGAACGTAGGTGGACAAATTCAATATGTATGGATGTTTGGGTGGATCAGTATATTCATTATGTTGCTGGCCAGTATAAACTTTATCAATTTAAGTACTGCAAGAAGTCTAAAAAGAGGAAAAGAAATCGGGGTTTTAAAATCTGTTGGCGTCAACCGCCGACAGCTTATTGCGGGTTTTCTGGTTGAATCGACAATGGCGGTATGTTGTGCTTTTTTGATGGCTGTGTTAATGGCAACCTTGCTCCTTCCTTGGATCAATACAATCACGCATACGACGCTACACATACCTTTTGCCGATTTTCGTTTTTATGGTTTCTCGCTATTGGGAATAATCGTTATAGGCATCCTTTCGGGTATGTATCCAGCTTTATTTTTATCGGGTTTCAACCCTATTCTGGCCTTGAAAGGTAAGATCACTAGTAGAAAAGGCGGATCGCAAACGCGAAAAGCGATGGTGATTGTCCAATTTGCCATTTCCATTTTTCTGATGATATCCACCTATCTAGTGATCCAGCAATTACATTATGCAAAAAAACGTCCTATAGGCTATAAGAGTTCCAATTTGGTGAATATTACCTCCTCCAATCCCACGATCGTCAACAACTTCGCTATCCTCCGAAAAAAACTAATCGAACAGCGATTAATTCAGGACGCTGCCCTTTCGTCTAACTTTGTTAACCGACTTTCGTTAACAGGAGGTGGGTTTAATTGGCAGGGAAATGACAGCAAAGATGGTGCTATTATGGGGATCTTTACCGTTGATGACAATTTTGCAAAGACTGTACAATGGAATTTTATACAGGGCCGTAATTTTTCAAAAGATTTTAAAACAGATTCAACCGCTGTTATTTTGAATGAGGCCGCTGCTCAATTTATGGGAGTGACAGACCTCAACAGTAAACAATTGTCTAAAAGAGGTATCAATTATACAATTATTGGGATTATCAAGAATACACTTTCCGAATCCCCTTTTAAATCGATTACGCCGACAGCTTATTTCCTCAAATTTTTACCGAAAAACAAGATCACGCTGCAATTTAACGATGGTCAAGATCTTAAGCAGGACTTAAAAGCCATTGCTACAGCCTTCAATCGAATCGATCCGGATTTTACCTTCGATTATGCATTTACTGATCAGGAATATGCTAAAGAATTTCAGCAGATGGAGATGATCAAAAGTTTGACAAGTCTGTTTACAGGTCTCGCCATTCTCATTTCCTGTCTCGGTCTATACGCCTTAGTGTCCTTTCTTACGGAGCAACGTGAAAAGGAAATCGGTATTCGAAAAGTATTGGGTGCTTCAGAAGTCGGCTTATGGCGATTACTATCCACGGAATACGTTTGGCTCACGGGCATCAGCTTTATGCTTGCATCTCCCCTGGCTTATCTGTTGATGGAATCGTGGCTCGAAGACTATGTCTACCGCATATCAATTACATGGACGGTGTTTGCTATCACAGGCTTAACCGCATTACTCATTACCCTATTAACCGTTAGTTACCAAGCGATTAAAGCTACTTTAGCAAATCCCGTAAAAACCCTAAGAAGCGAATAATATTAATTTGTTCGGGGACGGACACTGTACTGTCCGTTTCCGAACATTTAAAACCACCACAAAAACACATCAAAAACCTAAAAATCAATACATTACATTTATGGCAAACCAATTGAACTGGTTGACTTTGCTATTTTTCGAATAACAATGCTTTCTACTAAAGCGTGTTTATTGACAACAATATAGCTTAATTAATTATGTAAATACGCAGTATCATGTTGAAAAACTATTTTAAAACCGCTTGGCGGAATATCATTAAAAACAAAGGATTTTCTCTTTTAAACATGTTTGGCCTAAGTATCGGAATAACATGTTTTCTATTGTTGGCAGCGTATATATATCATGAATCCAGCTATGAACGTTTCCTTCCCCACGCAGACCGCCTAGCTTATATTAGCCTCACCTATAAATCACCTAATAGCACTGAAGAAGTTAATTCTTCGGCTACGCCAACAGGGCTAGCACCTACTTTGCAGGCTGAATTTCCAGATGTAGAACAGGCAACCAGATTCTACAGTTATTCCAAAGGCGGTAAAATAGAATCTAAAGAGGCAGTAATAACTGAAAAAGGCCTACTGTATGCTGATCAGAATGTTTTTAAAACTTTAGGTTATACCTTTCTCGAAGGTGATTCACAATCAGCCCTGGCGGAACCAAATCAGATTGTCTTGACGAAAAAACTCGCAGAGAAATATTTTCCCAATCAGTCGGCGATTGGTCAAACACTATCCATTGACAAAGTCAACTGGAAAATCACAGGCATTATCGCAGACTTGCCCACGAATACACAGCTGAACTTCTCCGCACTCCTTTCCAATAAGGGATTAGAACGCTACAAAGAAATGGCTTGGTCATCCGCAAATGATGTAACCATAGCGCTCTTAAAAAACAAACATCAGTTCGGTTTGATCCAACAGAAATTGGATCAAATGACTAATTCAAAATTCGCCGAAGCAACAAAACAAGGCTATCAATTTCGATTCGTCCTGGAAAAGCTGACCGATATCCATCTTCACTCCAAAGCAGCAGGGACCGGGAACATCACTTATATCTATATCTTAATGGCATTAAGTGCTGCGCTTATTATTTTGACCTGTATCAATTTTACAAATTTGGTATTAGCACATGCGCTTGAACGTAAAAAGGAAATCGGTGTCAAGAAAGTGCTGGGCGCTGCAAAGAAAACAATATTCTTTCAATTCTTCTTTGAATGTAGTATGATGGTCTTTCTAGCTGTTGGCTTTAGTCTTCTGACAACGGTACTCTTATTACCGGTATTTAGTTCGTTTATGGGCGCCGAGATAAAATTGACCATATGGACCGACCCCCGTTTTTATGCAGTTTTGGCTGTATTTGTAGTATTAATAACATTGCTTTCTGGCGGTTGGCCAGCCTATTCCATAGCTAGCTCAAAACCTATTTCAATTTTTAAACGAAAATTGACTGAAAAACAAAGTGGCATATCCCTGAGCAGAGTGCTCGTAACTTTTCAATTCAGTATCTCTATATTTTTTATTATCTGCACCTTATTCGCAGGTAGGCAGATGGATTTCATCCAGTCTAAAAACACTGGCCTTGATCGTGCAGGGATGTTGGTCATGGACGGCCGAGGATGGCAGGATAAAGAAAGGCAACTACTAAAAGAAAAGTTGATGCAGCTTAGCAGTGTCGAGGGTGTCACCGCTTCCTACGATAATCCAGTCAATATACAAGGAGGATATAGCATTAGGGAGGTAGAAGGTCAACCCAATGACTTTGATATGGATGTTACTGCGATCCCGATTGAAAAGGATTTTGTTTCTGTTTTTCACATTCAGTCTGTTGCCGGCGAACCGCTATCAGACACGGATATCTTACGTGCACAGGATACAGTCTCACCTGAATATGGTTTTGTTGTCAATACGCTAGCGGCATCCGCTATGGGGTTTACACCTCAACAAGCGATTGGAAAGAAAATCAACCTAAACGGGCGTAAAGGAAGTATTAAGCAGGTCGTAGCGAGTTTTAACTTTGCTTCGCTACATAGTGAGGTTAAGCCGATCGTACTCTTTCCAGAATATGATTATTTCGGCAATATTTTTATTCGACTCAACCCAAGTACACCTGTTCAAGATGCGCTAGCTCAGGTTAAGTCTGTCGTACAAAACATTGACGTAAAAAATAGCTTTGAGTATCACTTTCTCAACGACGATTATGACAAGCTTTATCTCAAGGATCAACAAACCACGCGCGTCATGCAGTTATTTTCTATCATTACCATTGCTATTGCCTGCATGGGACTATTTGCATTATCGGCCTACGCCGTCCAACAACGTTTTAAGGAAATAGGAATACGTAAAGTATTAGGTGCTTCAACAATCAAAATTGTCAAGATATTAAGCTTTGACTTTATGATCTTAGTCTGCTCTGCCCTGCTAGTTAGTGTACCATTGGGATGGTATGCTATGCATCGCTGGATAGAAAATTTTGCCTATCACATTACGTTGGATTGGTGGATATTTATGTTGGCTGGAATCAGCGCATTGCTGGTATCATTTATAACCATCAGTTTTCAAACTGTAAAAGCAGCAATCGTAAACCCTATTGAGAGTTTACGAAACGAATAATTATTAAAGTGACTAATTAACTAATGCATCCGATAGATAACACGCGGGAGACTTTGTAAATTCTTGTTTTGCTATTTATCGATAACCTAAACAAAAAATGCTTAAGAATTATATCAAAATAGCCTGGCGTAACCTTTGGAAAAATAAAGGTTATTCCGCCATCAATATCATTGGGTTGTCCATTGGCATGACTGCGGTGTTGATTATCGGAATATGGATACAAAATCAATTTCAATTTGACAATTTTTATAGCAATAATACCAGTCTTTACAAACTTTGGAACAAATATGAAGACGAGGGAAAAATTAATCTTCAACAAGTTACTTCGGGCCTCGCCTCACCAGCACTGGAAGCTGAATATCCAGAGGTAGAACACGCTGCACGAATCTATTGGAGCTCCAATAGATTATTGTCTTTCGATGAGAAAAAAATCAAATCTAAAGGAAACGAAGTTGACCCCGCTTTTATGCAAATTTTTGAATTCAAAATCCTTAGGGGAAATAACAACAATGCGCTAGGAGACAAGAAAAGTATTGTTCTCACAGAGAGCCTTGCAAGAAATATCTTTGGCGACGTCGACCCTTTGGATAAGACAGTTATGCTCGACGATAAAGAGCCTTATAAAGTGACTGCCGTAATCGCGGATTTGCCGAGTAATACAAATTTTGATTTTACCTATTTAATCCCCTTGGTTCAACCGGAGAATTACTCGCCGGATTGGAATTCCAATTCATTTTACACCTATGTGCAGCTGAAAAAAGGTGTTGATATAGAAGCTTTCAATAAAAAACTGGTCGGTTTCATCACAAAAAAAACGAACAATGTCTCGAAGGGATCACTTTTCCTATATCCCTTGTCAAAAATGCATCTTTACTCCAAATTCGAACAGGGAATACCTGTGGGGGGAAAGATAGACCAGGTCAAACTGGTTGGCGGTATCGGCCTATTAATTCTGCTGATCGCCTGCATCAATTTTGTCAATCTCAGTACGGCAAGAAGTCAGAAAAGAGCAAAAGAGGTTGCGGTTCGCAAAGTGGTGGGCGCCCAACGCTTCAACCTGATTGCCCAATTCCTTACTGAATCTGTCTTATTAGCACTTATTTCTGGACTAATCGCTATTGGTCTGGCTATCGGTATATTGCCCTTATTTAATAAAATAGTAGACAGGCCTTTATCATTTTCCTTAACAGATCCAATCATATGGATATCGTTAGCTGGATTCACATTTTTTACAGGCACATTGGCCGGATTATACCCTGCCTTTGTCCTATCGGCATTTAAACCAGTTAAAACACTGAAACCGCTAAGCCGCTCCAACAAGTTTGTATTGAATTTCAGAGAGCTACTGGTCATTTTCCAATTTGGTATCGCGATCATACTGATTATAGCAACGATGATTGTACGACAGCAAATCAATTATGCGGCGCAACGTGATATCGGTTACAACAGTTCACAGCTCATCGAAATACCAATGGAAGGTAACATGGAAAGAAATTACGAAGCAATTAAATCGGAGCTGATTAGCGCCAACATAGCGCAATCGGTGACACGCACCGGTTGGTCTATTACACAAAATGCATCGAATACGAGCGGAGGTTTTTTATGGGAGGGTGCTACTCCTGAACAAGGCAATAAAATTGTCTTCAATCTTGGAAAAACAGAAAGTGATTTTGTAAAGACTGTAGGATTAAAACTCATAGCAGGCCGCGATATCGATTATAGTAGGATGCTAGCAGATAGTTCGTCAATATTGCTCAATGAAGCTGCCATTAGAGAAATGAAACTCAAAAATCCGGTTGGCAATTACTTAAAATGGGGCGATAAGACATATACGATTGTTGGTGTTATCAATGATCACATTAGCGGATCTCCCTATAATCCCGTCTCCCCATTGCTGATATATGCGAACAAAAATTGGCTATTAAACATGGTTATTCGGGTCAATGTTACATCATCGTTTAGCGATCAGTTGAATCAAATTGAAAAGACGCTTAAGAAATTTAATCCAGCTTATCCTTTTGAATACAAATTTGTTGATCAACAGTTCGCTTCAAAATTCGGCGATCAACAACAGACGGCAAAGTTAGCATTTATCTTCTCGCTATTAGCCATATCCATTTCCTGTTTAGGCCTATTTGGACTTGCATCATATATGGCCGAATTGAAAACAAAAGAAATTGGTATACGTAAAGTACTTGGCGCATCCGTCTCGGGAATCACAGCAATGTTATCTAGAGATTTTGTCAAACTTGTCGTCATTGCCATTTTAATTGCATCTCCGCTTGCGTGGTGGGCTATGAATAAATGGCTTCAGGATTTCTCCTATCGCATTGAAATACAGTGGTGGACATTTGGTTTCGCTGGAGCTTCCGCCATACTGATCGCTCTCATTACTGTTAGTAGCCAAGCCATTAGAGCCGCAAGCAGTAATCCAGTGAAGACATTAAGAGATGAATAGCGGAGAATTACGGGTTAATAAATAAAATTAGGCCTTAAAACCAACTTTAAAAACAAATAGAGAAAAAAGATAATTATGATAAGCAACTACATCAAAATAGCATGGCGCAACCTAATGAAGAATAAGTCATTTTCCCTGACTAACATCATTGGGTTGGCAATAGGTATGGCCGGAGCATTGCTTATAGTGCTTTGGTTACAGAACATGATGACAATGGACCGCTTTCATGAAAAGGGGAATCGCCTGCATGTATTGAGTAATCGTGATGAATTTCAGGGTGATAAATCGGCCTGGGCGTATACACCTAAAATATTAGGCCCCTCATTGGCCGCTGATTTCCCAGATATCGAAGCGTTTACACGATACAACGAGGGACATGAATTTTTAACGACATTTAAAGAAAAGAAGCTTATTGCAAACACAGTTTTTGTCGATCCCGGCTTTTTCAAGATGTTCTCTTTTCCTTTTATCAAAGGCGAACAGAATGTTAAATTTGATCACCCAAAAGGTGTTGTTCTTACCGAAAGATATGCTAAGTCGCTATTCGGCGATGAGGATCCAATAGGCAAATCGGTTAGAATAGATTCGGTCAATCAAGTTGATGTACAGGCTGTTCTCAAAGATATCCCGAGTAATTCAAGTTTCAGATTTGACATGCTCCTTCCTTTTGAATATGCAAAAATAATTGGCTATGTGGATGACAACTGGAGCAATAATTCAATAAGTACTTATGTCTTATTAAAAGATGGTGCTTCTTTAACAGCATTTAATAGTAAGATCAAGACCTATTTAAGGGATCATATCAATGCCAGCAATAAGGCAGAGGGTCGCTTATCAGCGAAAAATACAGGGGAGATTTTTGCCTTTCCTTATCCCGATTCTTTTCTGTATAACAATGGTAAAGGTGGAAATTATACATCGGGACGGATTGATATTGTCAAGCTTTTTGCGTGGATCGGTGTTTTTATTTTATTAGTAGCCAGCATCAATTTTATGAACTTAAGCACAGCACGTTCTGAGCGTCGCGCAAAAGAGGTTGGTGTCCGTAAGGTAATTGGTGCCAGTAAGACAAGCTTAATGGCTCAGTTTCTCGTTGAGAGCATACTAATTAGCTTAATTGCGATGGTTCTCGCAACTCTACTTGTCTTTATAGTGCTGCCTTTTTTTAATGACCTTGTTGGAAAAAATCTCAGTCTTTCCTTATTAAGTCTACAAACCTGGCTTTTTCTACTTGCGTTCGCACTATTTACAGGGATATTAGCGGGTACCTACCCCGCCTTTTTCCTTTCTTCATTTCAGCCTATCAAAACGTTGAAAGGGAAATTTGTTTCTAAAACCAAAGGCCTTAGTATTCGCTCCATCTTAGTGGTCATTCAATTCAGCCTCGCGATTATATTGATTATTGCAACAGTCATTGTCGCGAAACAAATCCAATATACCAAACAGCGCGACCGCGGTTATAATGAAAATGGGCTACTTTACAGCAGTATCAAAGGTGATCTCGAGAAGAATTATAAGATTCTCAGAGACGAATTATTAGCTAGCAATGCTGTTGTTTCTGTATCGAAAAACATGTCACCGGTAACCGATTTCTACAGCAATGGCTGGGGATTTACGTCTGGGCCCTCCACAGAACAGGACAAACGTATATCCTATAACCGATTTAGTACCGATGCGGATGCCGTAAAAAACCTAGGCCTAACACTTACACAGGGACGGGATATCGATATATACAAATTTGCGACAGACAGTACGGCTTTGATTTTAAATGAATCCGCAGTAAAAAGTTTGCACCTCAAAAACCCGGTTAATAGCATTGTGGATGGCGATGGCACCAAATGGACAGTCGTTGGCGTTGTCAAAGATTTTATTATAGGATCGCCTTTTGGGGACAAAAAACCTATGGTGATATTGGGTCCAAAGGCTTGGTTTACAACGATTCATTATCGTTTAAATACAAACCATAACATCGCAGACAACTTAAAGACAATTGAAACTATCTTTAAAAAATTCAACCCAGATTACCCATTTGAATATCAGTTCATTGACAAAACCTATGAACAAAAATTTAAGGAAACAAAGGCTATAGGTACATTAGCGATGGTTTTTGCAGGATTGACGATCTTTATTTCCTGCCTCGGCCTACTTGCTTTGATTGCCTATATGGCCGAAACTCGGATGAAAGAGATTGCTGTTCGCAAAGTTCTTGGCGCAAGTGTAGTCCAAGTAACGTCTTTACTTTCTATCGATTTCATCAAACTTGTCGTTATCGCTATTTTTATAGCAACGCCTATCGCTTGGTGGGCAATGGACCAGTGGTTGCAAGATTATAGCTATCGAATAGCGATCCATTGGTATTACTTTGCCGTTGCTGGATTGATGGCAATTTTAATCAGTATGGCTACTATAAGTTATCAAACGATTAAGGCAGCTTTAGTGAATCCCGTTGATAGTTTGCGTGATGAGTAGCCTAACGTTTACCATTATTTTTTTCGATAGCTTTATACCGGATAGATGACTATGAATTCGTTCAAACTTGCCCTCCGCAGCCTTATTAAAAACTGGCAATACACTTGGATCAATATCTTAGGTTTAAGCATGGGTTTCTCCTTGTGTCTTCTGGTGTTTGCCCTGGTTATTGAAGAAAATTCGTATGACAGAACCTGGAAAAATGCCGATCATCTTTTCCGTATTGTTACTATAGATTCTACTGCTGGTCTTGAACGACAAATGTCGAGAACGTTGGTTAATTTAAGTACAGAATTGAAACAAGTATTTCCAGAAATTCGAAATGAAGCTCGTATAGAATCTAGAAAATATTATCTAAAACCGGATTCCAACACCACGCAGCCCATAGCAGTACAGGCTTTGGAATCGGAAACATGTATTTTGGACATGCTGAGCATCCAGATTCTTGAAGGCAATCCGAAGCAACTCGTTCAAGGAAAAACAAACTTACTCATTGACAAAGAATTTAAAGAAAAGTACTTTAAGAACGAAAATGTCATTGGAAAGATTATCCAAAGTGCCGACCCCTATGCTGATCAGCCTTCCGAATATATCATTACGGGTGTCATGGATAATCTTCCCTATAATTCAACGCTCAGAGCTTCCATCATTGCTTTAGTTCCAAAAATATCGATGGAATTAAGTAAAGATGGCTCAGGCTACTACACAGAACAATTTGTACAGCTAAAAGCCGGGACATCAAGGATAACGCTTGAACAGAAACTCAATCATTGGTATAGAGAATACCTGATTCCAAACACACAACATGTGGCTTCCTTTCGCCTGCAGCCTATTCAGGATATCTATATGGAGCCATTAGGAAGTGTAGAAATCAGTGGCGACCAAAAAATAACAAACATATTTGTAGGCGTTGCCATTTTGGTCCTTATTGTTTCCTTCATCAATTTTATTAATATCTACGCTGTAAGAACCGTTAAAAAATTAAGAACGCTGCATATCCATAAGATCATGGGAGCCAGCCGCCCCCAGATGGTTCGAGGAATGCTATTTGAAACAACCCTGCTGTTTTTTATTTCCGCATTATGTAGCTTACTTCTTTTTAAACTTGGATTGTCCCAACTGGAAAACTTTATAGGCTATAATCTCGCTTATATAAGGTCCATACAGCTTCCATTGGTACTGTCCTTTTTGACGATATCGCTCGCTCTTGGTCTATTGATTGGCTTTTATCCCGCATGGATGGTTTCTGGACTTAAGAGTTCGGATGCCTTGAAAAATAAGCTATCCAAAATTCCGAATGTTGAAATGTTTATTAAAAAAACACTTATCACAATACAGTTTAGCATCACTATTATCGTCATTATTGGACTTATAACAATCAAATCACAACTTGTCTATATGCAATCAGCACCCTTGGGGATCGAGGTCAGTAATGTGCTCAACATCGATTATTTCAACACGGGAACACAAAATACAGATATAAAAGACCGAATAAGCCAACTCACTGGTGTTGAATCGGTCAGCATAGCTAACTGGACACCGACAATTGGTTCAGGCTATCTTGTCAAGACAATCGCAGACAAGTATAGTCCTGAAAAAAAAATCCAAGTCAGTTTCATCGGCGGTGATATCAATCTCTCCAAGACATTGGGAATCCAATTGGTTAAGGGACGACTATTAACTCCCGAAGATTACACACATGTTGAAATGGGGTTGGTAGAGGACGGAGTCAACAATGCTCTTGTAACCGAAAGTACAGCAAGAATGCTTGGCATAGACAGACTCGGTGTCCTGTATAAAGACCTTCAGATTATCCCCGTCGGCATCATTAAAGATTTTCATAGTGAGTCTTTTCGTTTCAAGATCGTACCGACGGTGATTTTGGCTAAAGATTTTAATGGAAGCGGCAATATACTGATAAAAGTGGGGGAAGGACAAGAACAACATATCCTTCAATCGGTATCTAAAATTATTCAGCATACCTATCCTCACAAATACCTGTCTTATCAATGGATCGATGAGCTAATTGCACAGCAATATGAAAAAGAGGGCAAGCAAGTGCAATTATTTATTTTATTCAGTACATTGGCGTTATTGATCTCTGCATTGGGTATTACGGGTTTAATTATGCAAAATCTTGAACAGCGAACGAAAGAAATTGGCATTCGCAAAGTCCTAGGCGCAACAGTGCTGGACCTATCGCATCTCTTTTCAAAAGATTATCTCATTTTAACCTCCCTCGCTATTGTTATTGCCAGTCCTATAGGGTGGTATCTTTCAAAAAAATGGCTCGAAGATTATGCCTACAATGTGGGGGTACAATGGTGGTACTTTACCCTTGCTGCTCTTGTCGTGTTTTTGATCTGTATCATTACCGTCAATATCCAAACAATACGAGCAGCTTTAGTGAATCCCGTTGATAGTTTGCGTGATGAGTAAGTTATATTATAAAAGCATTAAGCGTCATCCATATGATCAAGAACAATTTAAAAATAGCATGGCGGAATTTAACCCGAAATTTATCCACTTCACTGATCAACATAACGGGGTTAGCGATGGGGATTGCAACCTGTTTGCTAATCAGTTTATACGTAAGCGATGAATTTAGCTTTGATCGTTTTAATGTGCATGCAGATCGCATTGTCCGTGTCGTTTTCAGAGGAACTGTTAAGGGCGGAACAATCAATGAGGCACATGTGATGCCACCTGTTGCTTCGACCATGAAGGCGGAGCTGCCCGAAGTTGAAGAAACCACGCGCTTAAGAATCGGTGGCTCTCCCCTATTTGTCGTCAATAATAAAGTGTTTCACGAAGAAAAAATGGCTTTTGTGGATGCTTCTTTCTTCAGAATTTTCACGCTCCCTTTTATCAAAGGGAATTTGTCTACAGCTATTTCTTCCCCTAATTCTGCAGTGATATCCGAATCCACCGCCTTAAAATACTTCGGCACAAACGATGTTGTCGGTCGAGACCTCATCATAAAAGACAATACAAATATTCTCAAAATTACTGGAGTAATCAAAGATGTTCCTCAAAACTCCCATTTTCATTTTGATGTATTTACCTCTTTGGATGCACTGGAAGATTCACGTTCAGATTCATGGATGACCTCCGAATGCTATACGTATGCGCTTCTTTCGAAAAATGCACCAGGTGAAAAGCTCGAAAAAAACTTAGCCACCCTATTCGACAAACATGTTGCCACACAATTTATGGCAGGTTTTGGCATGAGTTACCAAGAATTCAAAAAAACGGGAAATAAGATCGGTCTTTACCTACAACCGCTCACAGATATCCATCTACATTCGAATTTCAACTATGACCTCAGCGCCCTGGGGATATACGGTACGTTTACATCTTCAGCGCTATTGCGCTCTTTATGCTATTGATTGCAACGATTAATTTCATTAATCTATCTACAGCAAGTGGTTTTAAACGATGTAAAGAAGTTGGCGTACGAAAAGTATTGGGTGCCGACAAGCAAAACCTGATGCGACAGTTTATGTTGGAGGGTGTCCTCCTGACCTATATTGCCTTAGGAATAGCTTTGGGAATTGTTTTACTTGCCCTTCCTCTATTTAATCAAATTTCAGGAAAAGAGATTGAAATTCAAAAACTTGACGCTTTTAAAATTATTCCCTTCCTGCTAACTTTTGGTTTAGTCGTCGGTCTATTTTCCAGCAGCTATCCCGCGTTATATCTGTCCTCATTTAATCCACTTCGTGTATTAAAAGGGAAAATAAGTCGTTCGACTAAAGGCCTTAATTTACGCAGTGGACTTGTTGTATTTCAATTCATCATTTCCGTTGGACTTATCTTTGAAACCGTGGTCGTTGTTCAGCAGCTGGATTATATGCGTCATATTAAACTTGGATATAACAAGGATAATGTCCTTATTATACCGAGCTGGCCTTTAGGGAAAAACGAAAAGACATATTATAATTTATTGATGCAAGATAGCAGAATCAAGCATGTCTCTCATTCGTCCTATCTCCCTGCCGGAGAAAGTAACAACAACAATTTTTTCATCTATCCAGATGACAATACTGATCAATGGGTCAAAACGATTCGTTACGATATAGATGAAGAATATATTCCGGTTATGGGTATGCAGCTTAAAGAAGGACGAAATTTCGCAAAAACATTTGGTAATGACAGCCTTTCTGTCATCATCAATGAAACCGCAGCAAAAGATCTAGGTTGGAACGATCATAGCCTTGGTAAAATATTGACCAATAAAGACAACAAAAGCTATCGTGTTATTGGTGTCGTTAAGGATTTCCATTTTCGCTCTTTACATGAGCAGATCTCACCGCTTGTCATGGTTCTTAGCGATCAAGCCGGGAGTTTGATTCTCAAAATACAAACAGCCGATATGGATAAGCTCATTCAAAAATTAGCGTCTCTCTATCGCTCCTTTCCAACAGACATTCCATTCAGCTATTCCTTTCTGGATGACCGATACGCACAAACCTACCAAGCAGAAGTGAAAACGGGTAAGTTACTGAGCATCTTTGCAGGACTGACTATTTTTGTGGCCTGCCTTGGTTTATTCGGCTTGGCTATTTTCACCGCCAATCAACGCAGAAAAGAAATAGGTCCGAAAAGTTATTGGGGCTACAGTTTCAGATATCACACGCATGCTTTCCATTGAGTTCGTCAAACTCGTTCTCAGTGCCATTATCATTGCTTCTCCCCTAGCTTGGTGGATAATGCACAAATGGTTAGAGAATTTCGCGTACCGTATTGAGATGCAATGGTGGATGTTTGTGCTAGCTGGAGCTCTAGCCGTCTTTATTGCTTTAATTACTGTAAGTTCACAAGCGATACGCGCGGCCATAACAAAGCCTGTTGACAGTCTACGTGATGAATAAAATAGACTTGTCTGTTCAGCGGTGGACAAAGCACTGTCCGATATCGAACAGCAAGTAAAAGAATGAGGAAGGCAACCCGTTAATGATCAACAGGATAATTGCTTGGCCAAACATTTGTATTTTTAATTTTTTAAGTGGAGCACACAAGCTATTAGCAGCTCCACGACCGGAATAAATTCTTAGTATAAAACAATGAACTTTACAAACTTCAAAATTGCTTGGCGAAATATCGGAAAGAAAAAAGTGCAAAATCTGATCAATCTAATTGGATTGACCTGCGGTATTACTTTTCTACTACTTGTAGGCGCCTATATATGGGATGTACATCAAGTGAATAGCAACATCAGAAATATTGACCAGCAATTTTTGTTGCAAAGCAAGTATAAGAAAGAAGGATTTGGTATAAACTTAACCACATTAGGGGCGCTCCCTAAAGCCTTACATGAGGAGTATCCCAATCTGGTTTCTAATTATTATCGGATTGATGGATTGACAGGTATCGTAGCCAACGGTTCGACAATCCATGAAGAAGGGATGTCTCTTGGCGATCCTAGTCTATTGACGATGTTCGGATTCCAGATTTTAGCAGGCAATGCTAATACGGCTTTAAATAATCCCTTTTCAGTTGTCATCACTGACAAAGCTGCCATAAAATATTTCGGGCATGTGGATGTACTCGGCAAATCGCTACAGATAAAAAATTTCAAGGGTGAAAAACACGATTTTGAAATTACCGCAATCATTAGATCCGACGTCCAAAATGCCATTATGGATCTCACAAAGAATATGCATGCAGACATATTTTTACCGATCATCAATGAGGAATTCTTTGGTCGATCTATAGACAATTGGAATAACCCTTATATTGCCGGTTATATCGAATTGAAACCAGGTGTAAGCTTGGATCGCGTAGATGCCGCCATTGAAACGTTGGTAAGAAAAAATACCGATAAGGAATTTTCCAGTGAATATAGCCCTGATCTAAAACCATTGAAAACCTATTATTTGGATGACAACCAAGGGGCCGTGCGTAAAATGATACAGACATTGATTTGGACGGCCATTTTTATCCTGATTATGGCTATCATCAATTTCATCAATTTTAGTATCGCTCAGCACATTACCCGATTAAAGGAAATCGGTGTTCGCAAGATGATGGGATCATCTCGAATACAGCTTATTAGACAATTGATGACCGAATATATCCTAATCGTGAGCATAGCAGCATTGATAAGTCTGCCGCTTTATATCATCGCAAGTCCAATTTTTGAGCATATCTTGATGCGTAAGCTGCCCACCTTAGTGGAATTGCCGATTTACTTTTTTGGATTATTGGGTATAATGACGTTATTAATTGGTTTACTGGCGGGTCTATATCCAGCAATTAAACTTTCCAATATAGCGGTACTTCCTGCAGTCAAAAACCAGTTTTCGACGCTAGGAGGCAAACAGCTGGTGCGAAAAGTTCTTTTATTTTTTCAATTTGGGGTAGCCTTGCTCCTGCTTGTCTGTACGCTAATTATTTCTAAACAAGTTGATCTATTTCTCCATAGCAATCTAGGCTACAACAAAGACTATTTATTAACTGTCCAAGTACCCAGAGACTGGTCCGAAAATGGCGTTCGCAAAATGGAGACTGTGCAACAAGAACTCAGCTTGCAACCAAAAGTTAAATCAGTAAGCTTATCTTATGAGATACCTGGATTGCTGGGATCTAATATGCAGCCAGTATTCGGGACGACTGACGACAAAGAAATCCAGGTACAACGGATTACAAGTGATAGTCACTTTTTGGAGACCTATGAGATATCACTAGTTGCTGGAACTTTTCTCCCTAAAAACTATGTTGCCAATGCGAATAATAGGCCAGTTGTTATCAATAAAAAAGCCATGGATGATTTTGGTTTTAAAAATGCCGAGCAAGCTATTGGTCAGCAGATTGCTCTAGCTGATCCAAGTTACAAAATGACTATTTTAGGCGTTGCTGAAAACTTTGTGGCCAATTCACTTCACCAGGCCTCTCCTCCTATCGTATGGACAGATGTACAGGAAAGCTTACAATATCGATACCTTAGCATCCGTTTACAGCAAGGCTCTCTTTCCAATACAGTACAACAACTCGAAAAAAAATGGAAAACGTTGATGCCTGATGCTCCTTTCGAATATCAATTTATGGATGAACGCATCAAAAATTTATATGAAACTGAACTGCAGCTGCATCGTGCATCACAGTTGGCTACGGTCGTTTCGCTGCTGATCGTGGCATTGGGGCTCACCGGATTAATATCGCTTTCCATCCATTTGCGGAATAAAGAAGTCGGTATCCGCAAAGTACTCGGTGCATCGTTAGCACATTTAATGGTGTTATTTTCGAAGGAGTACTACGGAATATTCTTATTTGCGGCATTGACGACGGTTCCACTGAGTTATCTATTGATGCAATACTGGCTTCAAAATTACATCATCCGCATAGATATCAATGTTCTTACCTACTTGTTACCACTAGGAACATTAATTGGTTTACTAAGTTTATTGGTTGCCATTATTGTATTTCGAGCCACCCGATTTAATCCGGTTGAAAAATTGAGGGATGAATAATGTCAGAAACCAATCCATATAAACAGTATGATAAAGAACCATCTTAAAACCGTCTGGCGGACAATGATGCGCAATCGTATCTATTCGCTATCAAACCTCGTTGGTTTAACGATTGCCCTGCTGGTTTTTATGCTAATCAGTGCGCTTGTGGTTGATGAGCTTTCCTACGACAGACAATGGAGCAACTCCAAAGAGCTCTACAGAATGCGAATTGTGCCCAAAGAAATACAGGAAGGATTCACAAACAATAATTCGGGAGCTCCTGAAGGTATCTCTGAAACATTAAAAGCTCATTTCCCAGAAGTACTTGGCTATACTTCAATCCATTCATTTTCAACAAAATTAACAATAAACAAGGGCTCAAAGCAGTTTACCGAAATCAATACGCTGGAAATCGACAGCGGTTTTTTCAATCTTTTTGATACAAAAATCATCGCAGGTAATCCGAAACAGGTTATTGCCGGAGCAAAAAATATCACATTGACAGCCTCTGGGGTACAAAAATACTTCGGTGGCAAAGACGTGCTCGGTAGCACATTCTACAATAAACCACAAGAAGGGGAACCCGAAGCTTATTATGTTAATGCAATTATCGAGGATATGCCCCATAACTCTTCCTTTCAGGCCGAAGCCTTTGTGCTGATGCCTAAGGTGAATGAATTCAATCCCGAAAAAAGTAGTTCGTTACAAACACAAATTCTATTGCTCAAAAGTACAACTGATGTTAAAAGTTTTTCAGACAAGATAAACAAGTGGTATAATACGCAAAAACTAGGTGATTGGCTGAAAGAGCACAATCTTTTCATTGAACCCATCACAGATATACACTTGCGAAGTATTACAGGCTGGGAGAATCCTATGCAAGACATTTATCTGCTAGCAGGAATAGCGATCTTGATCCTTGTATTGGTCAGTATCAATTACATCAACCTGAGCTTTGCCCATGCGCTCAAACGTACACAACAGATCGGTATCCGCAAAGTACTGGGAGCAAGCCGAAAAAATCTGATCCTACAGATGGGCCTTGAGAGTACCATGCTCTTTGCCGGCTCTTTTCTGATTGGATTTTTTGTTTATGTGCTTATCAGTCCTGCATTTGAACACTATTTAGAACATCCTTTGACCATGAGCTATCAACATTCCTTCTTCATGTTTGTTGGACTGCTATCTATGTGGATCGTTCTGGGCTGGATTTGTAGCATACCTACAGCCTTGTCACTATCAAAAACACATCCGTCCCTAGAACTTCGGAAACAGCTTTCTTTCTTCAAGCTCCCCCTAAATATGGCATTTACCAAAGTATTGGTGATTTTCCAGTTTGCCATTGCCATCGTCGTAGCGATCTGTATGATGTCCATGCGGGCGCAATTGCACTATCTGTACAACAAAGATCTTGGCTATGAGCCCAAAAATCTCTTGGCTATCAATTATACCTCCTGGGAGGGGAAGGATCAGGCCTTCAAACAGGAGCTATTAAAACATTCGTACATCTCTTCGGTCAGTCTCACAAGCTGGACGCCCTTTAGTGGTAGTGTGGATTTTAAAACAGTAGCAGACCCTAACAATCCGAACAAAGAACTCCCAGTGGTATTTGTCTATGCGGATTATGATTACATCAAAACAATGGGCATAAAACTCCTTAATGGCCGGCCTTTAAGTGCGGACTATGCGCTGGATAGACCGTTTACAGATTCGATTCAGGCCGGACAACGGGTACTTACCAATATGCTCGTTTCCGAACAGACCGCCCAGCGGCTGTCTTTAAAACTTAATAAGAGCAATGAGCCTTTAAACAATACACCTGTAGGCGTATTTAAAGAGTTCAACGGAGCAAGTTTAAAGTTTCCGATCGGTCCTTTTGTGATTAAAGCGCAAAATGAATGGGAAGGCAGCTGCATGCTTATCCGCGTGCAAGAAGGTAAGAAAAAGGAAGCTTTAGCACTGGTAAACAGCACCTGGAACCACTTTTTCCCTAATCGGATCGCGCAATTCAACTGGCAGGAAGATCAGGTGCAGCATCAATATAACAAAGAGAAAAAGCAGTACCAGCAATTGGCACTTTTTACAGGAGCCAGTATGCTGATTGCTATCTTAGGGATCGTAGCCATTGCCATTTATACGTTAGAACGACGGGTAAAAGAAATCGGTATCCGTAAAGTGCTCGGTGCTTCGGTAAATACGATCAGCTATATGATTTCCAGATCCTTTATCGTGCTCTTGCTGATTGCGATTCTAATCGCCTTCCCCATAGCATGGTGGTTTACGCACAAATGGCTGGAAAATTTTTACTACCATATCGATGTTCCGATTGCTCTCTTTGTTTTCACGGGATTATTTATGGGTTTGACGACGTTAACGATTATTGCTGTCCGGATATTCCAGACGGCCCGCATCAATCCCGTCAATAGTTTACGGGATGAATAATAAAAAATAAGCCGTAGGTGTGCGAAATTTAAATAGTGCAAACTGTTATTTAGCTAAAGGGAATGAAAGTTTATAATTGGTATAAGTTTTTTGGATTTTCGCTGTTTTCATCATTCACACATTGAAATCATATAGATTTTCGATACAAAGAAATAGAAAATATTTCAAAAACAAAAACATTTGTATAAATAAAAATAACATTATCTATCTTTATCTATACAAAAGGACAGATTATTAAATAAAAGGATGACAAAACTAGGCGATTTTTTAGCGAAGAAATCTGTGAATAAATCCCAGATTGCCCGCAAAACAGGATTAAGTAAAGCGAGAATCAATGAATTGACCATGACTGAGACCGCTAAATTACGTTTAGATGAAATGTACTTGATTGCTCTGGCCATCGATACAGATCCGGCCAAAATGATGCTCGAACTCTGCGAGCACCTCCAACTAAAACAGATTAAGGATTAGGATACTTTCCTAGAGCCCTTTAATAAGATGATCTGTGCGGTATTGGACGAAAAACTGTTCGATATCGTACAGCCACAAAATCCAACAAACAAAACAAAACACTGAAAAACAGCAACTTAATAAAACGGCAATACAATTGACTTCAGTCTAATGTCTAGATTGACCGGTCGATTACCGATCAATAAGATGTTAAAAATGTATTGTTATGATAGGAAATAGTCTTAAGGTCGCTTGGCGAAACATGGCAAAAAATAAGCTCTATTCTTTTATAAAGATCGGGGGATTTGCTTTTGGTATTGCAGTCTGTATGCTCATCGTACTGTATATCAAGCATGAGACCAGCTACAACAAGTTCTATCCAGCAATGGATCGCACCTATCGCCTCGTCGTTCAGCTTCCTATCGAAGGTAAAATTCAACGTTGGGTATCACTCTCGGCTCCCGTTGCCCCGACACTGAAAGCTGAAATTCCTTCCATAGAACAAACAGGCCGGATACTCCCTAACCCTTTATTTGGCGCAGGAAGTAACCAGCTCTCCCTGAATGATAACCCGCAAAGCTTTTATGATGATGGCTTTGTGTATATTGATCAATCTATTCTTGACATGTTTCCGACACCCATGGTTTCAGGAACTCTTGCCCATGCATTGGATCAACCCAATACACTTGTCATTACGAAAAGTAAAGCGGAAAAATACTTTAAAAATGATCCTATTGGACAGACCATTTATCTGAACAATAACAGATCCAAACTCTATACCATTACCGGCGTGATCGAAGATATACCCAAAAACTCCACTTTAGCAGGTTATAGCTTTTTCATGTCGCTCGCAGGCGAACCCTTTTATCCCGGCGAACAGAACCAATGGCTCAGTAACAATTACACAGTCTACGTTAAATTAAAGCCGCAAGTTAATATTGAACAAACCGAAAAGGAGATTTTAAGAAATTATAAAGCGCACTATTTACCTGAATATAAAAAATCAGGGCGCAAGCTCAATCCTTTATTCGAACAGGCAAAAATCAACTTACAAAATGCACTTGACATCCATTTGAAGTCTTCCGATATCGATGACGATAAAGTCAGTATATTGAATCGGGGAGATATCCGCATGGTCTGGACTTTTGCCATCGTCGCATTGTTTATTCTTTTGATAGCGTGTATCAATTTTATTAACCTATCGACCGCCAATGCCGCTACACGGGCCAAAGAAATTGGCATCCGGAAGACAATTGGTTCGACAAGGACATTATTGATCGGACAATTCCTGCTCGAGGCGATTTGTTATAGTGTATTGTCTTTGCTTGTTGGTCTATTGTTGAGCTGGGTTTTGTTGCCCATATTCAACAGTCTCGCCAATAAGTCCCTGACCATCCCATGGACATCCCCTTACTTTTTCCCATCATTATTGTTGGCAATACTGTTCATCGGCAGCCTGGCCGGAATCTATCCAGCTTTGTATCTATCCCGATTTAAACCGATTGCCGCATTGAAAAACAAGACCACCGGAGCCAAATCTTCATTATTCAGAAATGGCCTTGTCGTCTTTCAGTTTGCTACATCCATCATCCTTATTGTAAGTGCCTTGGTGACCAATCAACAGATACGTTATATCCTTGAAAAAGATTTAGGTTTCAAAAAGGAACAGGTCATTATCCTCCGAGGTATTGGTACATTGGGGAATCAGATCCCAAGCCTTAAAAATGAGTTGAAGTCCATTGCAAATGTAAGTTCCGTTTCCTTAGGCGATTTTATTCCAGTTCCCATTGATGGTGCCAAAAGAAACGGCAACCCATTTTGGAATGAGGGCAGACGGGAGATCGATATGGCCACACAGGGACAGTTCTGGGAGATTGACCAGGATTACCTTGAGACCTTCGGATTGCAACTGACCAAAGGTAGAAATTTCGATCCCAAAATGGCCACAGACAGCACGGCTGCCATCATCAACCAAAAATTGGCGAATGACCTGGGATTAAAAAATCCCATCGGAGCAAAAATAACCAATGGCGATACCTGGACAGTCGTTGGTGTTGTGAACGATTTTATTTTTGAGTCGCTGAAAGGTAAAGGGTACGCTGGCTTATGTATGGTATTACGGGGTTATCCCTCACTTTTATCCATTAAAGTTAAACCCGAAAACCTACAGGAGACCCTGAACGGAATTAACAGTGTATGGAATAAATTTTCACCCAATCAAAAGATCAATTACAGTTTTTTGGATGAGGGCTTTGCTTCCCTTTATCAAGATGTTGAACGGACGAAAAATATATTCAGCTGTTTTGCAATCGTCGCCATTTTTGTGGCTGCCCTCGGTCTCTTTGGACTAGCCACCTATGTGACACAACAGCGGACAAAAGAAATCGGTGTGCGGAAGGTGCTTGGCGCAAGTACGATGAGATTACTGAAACTGATGTCCGGAGACTTTATAAAATTGGTGTTTGTTGCCTTGGTTATTGCCTCACCTGTTGCGTGGTGGGCAATGAACCAATGGCTCAGAGACTTCAACTATAAAATAGATATCAACTGGATATACTTTTTTCTGGCGGGCATGGGCGCTGTCCTCATCGCCTTAGGTACCATTAGTTATCAGACCTGGAAGGCTATCAGGACCAACCCCGTCGATAGTCTAAGAGATGAATAAAGTCAGAAGATCTTAAAAATTGGTGCTTGTTGCCTTGGTCATTGCTTGCCTGTTGCGTGGAGGGCAATGCCAATGGCTAAAGGGGAATAAATGTTCGATTGCGAACGAAAACTGTCCGAAATCGGACATCCAAAAACAAGATAAACACAACATAAGACACTTATAGCAAAACAATTACAACAATGGCAAGGGGATTGCATTTTTAATTAGGTGAAATAGTTCGAATTGGTTTAAACATACATATCCAGCGTAAAATGGCACAAAATGATTTCAAACTGGCTTGGCGTAAACTTTTAAAAAATAAGGGTTTCACATTTTTGAACATTATCGGACTGACCCTTGGTTTTACAGGTTTTATCCTTTCGTATCAATACATCAATCGCGAAACGAGTTATGATACATGGAATCCACATTTCAAGGATATCTATCAAATTGGTTTGGAAGCCGAAGGCGCTTTTACAGATGAGACCTCGCCTGCTATGGCTGCTTTGTTAAAACAAAATTTACCTGAAATCATCTATGCAGGTCGAAAAATAGTCTACAACTACGGCAGTTATCCCCTTTTTGGTGAAAATACAGTCCTTATTAAAAATGCTGCGCTCATTGACTCCTCTGCGGCACGCATCTTTCAAATCGAAAATGCAACTGGGCCACTCTACAAAAACAAGGAACAAAAGGATGCGACCATGGTCAAAAGCCATATCGCCGAACAACTATTCAAAAAAGAGGACCTAAATTTCGACAGTCCCCATTCGATTCCAGCTCAAAGCCTTGCTCTAGGTGTGCACGAGACGATTTATGGCACCATCAAAGAAAAAGGTCTATCCATAATTGATTATGATCTCCTTTTTATCCGTGAACCGCAGGATCTCTTTGCCGATAACAATCCTTTTTTGTATCAAACTTTTATTCAGGTTCGGCCCGGTACGGATATCGCGAAGTTGACGGGTCGCATCAATGCGCTTTACCAGAAAGAAATCGCACCGAAAGATAAAATTCGCTCCTCTAGTTATACCAAAGGGATGATCTATCTGGATCCATTGACCAACCTTCACCTTCGGCCAAAAACGGGAAGTAACACGGCTTATATCATTACGTGGATTATTGGTATTCTCTCTGTTTTGATTCTCTTACTCGCCTCAGCCAATTTTGCCAACATGATTATGGCACAGGCGGATCAACGCATTAAGGAACTTGCACTCAAAAAAATACTGGGAAGCTCCCGCTGGGCTATCGTCAGACAATTGGCGCTGGAAGTATTTATTCTGACATTCAGTGCGGCAGTCCTAACTGTTGTCACTTTGGCCCTCACAGGAAATATCCTTCAAAAATGGTTCAATGATGACCTTAAAGGCTATATTTTGAGTTCGGAAACAATCGCCCAACTTGCTATTGCCGTACTAATGACAACGGTTCTATCGGCAATATATCCAGCTATCGTACTCTCTGGCTTCAAATCTGTCAATCTCCTAAAAGGTGGACTGACTTCTAATCTCAAAAAGGGCACATTTCGCAACGCATTGCTAACTTTCCAAATCAGTATGGCCATCCTATTTATTTCGGGCATGCTAGTTATTCGAGCACAGCTAAATTATATGCAGCAGGCGGATAAAGGATTTGAACCTGCACAGGTCGTCAATTTCAGAGGTGTCGGTATGTATTACGATAATAAAATCGATGGTTCTTATCAACAATTAAAACGTCTGTTAGAGAATGATCGGAGTATTGCCTCAGTCGCATCAGCGACAAATATCCCAGGGGAAGGCGAACAGCCTCCGAAAAAGGATTTTTCCTATATTCAAAAAACCGTTTCATTTGCACATGTCGGTATTGATCCTGGATATTTCAAGACATTAAATATCCCTCATCTAGCGGGGAATATCAACCTGTCCATGGACCAGTTGCTCCGCGACTCGCTATCGAACTATGCGGTCATCAACGAATCTGCTGCCAAAAATTTAGGACTTGCAAACCCCATAGGCGTAAAAATAAAGGGCTGTGATGTCAACTTTGAAATTGTTGGTCTGGTCAAAGACAGTAAAGCTTATGGCTTTGAAAATGTAGTTCAACCGACCCTCTATTCATTTAAAAGTGAATGTGGCAGTATGCGCTTTCAAACCACACTCATGGTTAAAACAAAACGAGGAATGGTTGATCAGGCCATCAATACGGTCAAACAAGAATGGTCAAAAAACCCAAGTGCAAAAGATTTGCCCCTTGATTATTCTTTTATGGATGAGCAATATGCTTTACAGCACAGAAAGCAGCAAGAATTACAGACTGCTTTTAATAGTTTCACAAGCCTTTCGGTTATCATCGCGGCCTTAGGGCTGTTCAGCATGGCAGCGTATCAGGCGGCATTACGAAAAAAGGAAATGAGCATCCGAAAAGTACTGGGAGCATCGGTACACTTACTCTTTGTTCAACTAAACAAGCCTTTTTTCAAGCTCTTTGTTATCGGAATCGGGATAGCAATTCCAATAGCCTATATGCTTATGAACAAATGGCTTTCCAATTTCGCCTATCATATACAGCTATCCTGGTGGTCGTTTTTGATTCCAATATTATGCATATTTATGTTGATATTATTTTCCATCAGCTTTCAATCTATAAAAGTCGCAAAAACAAATCCAGTAGACAGTCTGCGGGAAGAATAATAAAAAATGAAGAGAACCAATGCCAGTCCTTACGCTGCAATCGAATACCAATTGTGGCTACTAGAAAAAATATAAATACGAATATCTAAGATCTCAATATTAAAAAATGATACAATTAAAAAATTTATTCAAGTGGTATAATGTAGGTGGCACACGCTCATTCGTCCTTAAAGATGTAAGTCTCGATATTGCTGAAGGCGATTTTATCTCCATCATGGGTCCATCGGGGTCTGGAAAATCTACTCTGCTGAATATTATCGGCATGCTTGATGAACCTGACGAGGGGGCGTATTTTTTTATGGGCGAGAATGTATTGGAAATGAAAGCGAAAAAAAGAACGCAGCTTTACCAGTCCCATATTGGCTATGTATTTCAGGCCTATCATCTCTTGGATGAATTGACTGTATACGAAAATATCGAAACGCCCTTGATTTATAAAGACATTTCAAGCAAAGAAAGAAAAGCCATTGTGGCCGATATGCTCGATCGTTTTGGCATCGTTGGAAAGAAAGACCTATTTCCAGCGCAGTTATCCGGTGGTCAACAACAGATTGTCGGTATTGCACGTGCATTGGCAGGTTCGCCTAAATTATTACTGGCCGATGAACCTACAGGGAATTTAAACTCCAAACAGGGTGAAGAAATTATGGATCTATTCAAACAGCTCAACGATGACGGTGTGACGATCATACAAGTAACGCATTCGGAAAAGAATGCAGAATACGGCAAAAGAATTGTGAATATGCTGGATGGTCAGCTCAAATAATTGTACGCCAAATTAACCTGAATAATCCCTACCCGGTAAGCAAATTACTGGGGGGATTTTTTTATATTATTTCTCGAATCAATTTTTTAACTTCGTTAGGATGAATGAGAGAGAGTTGAAATCGCTAGTATCGCTGTTGGACGACACCGACCAACAGATTGTTCAGGAAATTGAACACCAATTAAAAAGTCAAGGTCCTGAGATCATACCCCATTTGGAAAGATTTTGGGAATCGAGCTTTGATCCCCATGTACAGGGCCGTCTAGAAAATATCATTCATGAAATTCAGTTTGATCGGACCAAAAATGAGTTACAAATATGGAACCTGAGCAACTCATTCAACCTACTGGAAGGATTAATTATCCTCAATAATTATCAATATCCTTCCTATGAAAACCATAAAATTGTTTTGGCGATAGAAGACCTCAAAACTGAGGTATGGCGAGGTCTTCATTACGACATGACTCCGCTGGAAAAAGTGAACCTGATGAATCATGTTCTTTTTGGGTCTTTCGGCTTAGCAGGAAATACGAAGGACTATCATCACCCACAGAACTCCTATATTGGTCAGGTGCTGGACACCAAAAAAGGAAATCCCCTAACCTTATCCTGCATCTACAGCATCATTGCACAGAAACTGGACATTCCAATCTATGGGATTAATTTACCAAAGCATTTTGTGTTGGCGTATATGGATATGGACGAAGAAGGGAATGAACAAGTTTTATTTTACATCAATGCATTTAACCGGGGTCAGGTAATGCAAAAAAGTGATGTAAATTCATTTCTGAAGCAACTGAACCTATATCCAGATAGCGCGTTTACCTATCCCTGCGATAATGTCACAATCATTAAACGTGCTTTACGAAATTTGATGTCTGCCTACGAAGAGCATGAAAGTTCAAGCAAGCAACAGGAAATCAAAACACTGTTTGAACTGCTTGCTTAAACTATTTATTAAAAGTTTGTAGTCGAGCGACCATCCAAAAAGATATAATTTGGATTTAGAGTTCCGTACGTTTTCGCTGTGATATCGGGTTTAATATCACCTTCATTTAACAATGGAAAGCGTGAAATTGTACGATTCGTTAGATCAGAAACATAAAAGAATTTTCCTTCGTTGGCCCGGTCATCAATCGCTACTCCCCAAGGTTTTTCTAATCCCGTATTTGCGCCACCGACAACATAATCAGGCTCTACATCTGTTTTGTCTGTAGTCCCACTAAACAATGCTTTAGGATCTTTAAAAAATAATACTTCTTTACCCGATGTTACCGCTAGTAAGCCCTTATTGGGTGCATAAGATACGGGGCCCAATTGGGTTCTTCCTTTGATATAGACTTTCATCATAGGCTTGAATTTATCTGAATCGACAATTGTATCACGCGCCTGATTAATCAATTGTTGTTGTAGATTGGCATAAACCGCAAATCCACTTTTATTTGTTGTTCCTTCCCTATCAAAGCCAATAAGCACTAACTTATCATTATTATTGCTACCATTGAGCAACGTCAGCGACGTAGGTACAATAGTTCCTAAGTTGATCTGCTTGTCAATAATAGGGGCTCCCCCCTTCGAGCCGACCTTCCCAGTAGGCGTACTTACGGCATACAACATGGAGCTACCGGCTCCGCGGTTTGTCACGGCTAAAAGAAAAGGAATGGTTGTAGCTGAAGTAGCACTATTTTGTTGCGAAAAAGTGTAGTAGGCCAAGCCCCTGACATTTGTAAAACCTCGGTATCCAATTGCACCTGAAGTACCGGGAATACCATAGATATCATTTGCAAATGGGATAACCTGTATAAATGTATCCTGCGGAGTAATACTTGCCTGGAAAACAGCCTTGGCATTCGCATCAAAGAGAATTGGCCCGCCCCCTTTAGCCGGAGATAGATATTGATAGATATTATCCAAATTGTTGGTATCTGCTGGATCAACAATCATCATATTTTTCAGGGAAGAATTATTCGGATCATAATCTAAAAAAGAGATATACAATCTCGATATCTGCGTGATTCGTCCTTCGTTGGTTGGTTCATCATCCAATTTCTTACAGGAAACAAAACCTATAATACTGATGAATACTATAATAATACAGGATTGAAACGAAAATTTCATATTTTTTTTATTAAAAATAGCGTATTGCGTTAAACATACAAATCTACTAATATATGTAGAAAATAAATGAATTTATATGATTCTTTTAAGGGCAGCCCCTTCAAAGTAAAACGGAAATATTTGTCAATTCGCTACTTTTTGATTAAAATTGCCTTTGTTTTTGTTAGCATATACGATTATGGAAAATAAGGAATTTGTAAGGGAGACATTGACGTTACCTGGAGAAGGCAAGAAATTACTCTTACACTCCTGCTGTGCTCCTTGTTCTGGAGAAGTAATGGAAGCACTTATTGCTTCAGATATCGATTTTACGATTTATTTTTACAATCCCAATATTCATCCACGCAAAGAATATGATTTACGCAAAGACGAGAACATTCGATTTGCAGAAAAACATCATATTCCTTTTATTGATGCAGATTATGATGTAGACCATTGGTTTGATTTAGCCAAGGGGATGGAACAAGAGCCGGAGAGAGGTATTCGCTGCACGATGTGTTTTGATATGCGTTTTGAAAAAACAGCGGAGTATGCAGCGGCGAATGGCTTTGATGTGATTTCAAGTTCACTGGGCATTTCACGCTGGAAAAATATGGAGCAAATCAACGATTGCGGCTTACGTGCGGCTTCGCGCCATGAAGGTATGGAATATTGGACCTTCAACTGGCGTAAGAAAGGTGGATCGGCTCGTATGTTGGAAGTCTCCAAGAAGGAGAAATTCTATATGCAGGAGTATTGCGGCTGCGCTTATTCGCTGCGCGACACGAATAAATGGCGCATGGCAAATGGGCGCGAAAAGATAGAGTTAGGCAAAAATTATTATGAATAAGCCCTATCATTGGTAGGTATAAAGCTTGGCCTTAGAATATTTAAAAAAATATTTCGATCCTAATGATTTTATACATACCTTTGCAGGCTCAAATGCAAGATTGTGAAACATCTAAAACAATATAGAATTCCCTTTTCGGGGCTCAACGCTGGAAAGCACAATTTTGAGTTTGACATTAATAAAAAGTTCTTTGACTGCTACGAACATTCGATTGTAAAAGATGGCAATCTGGAAGCAGAAGTTGAGTTGCAAAAACAGGAGAACCTGTTGATATTGCATTTTGATATCCAAGGTGAAATTCAGTTGACTTGTGATACCTGCTTAAAAGAGTTTATGTCACCGATTTCAATTCAAGAGCGGATATTAGTCAAATTCACGGATGAAGATTGGACAGATAACACCGAAGAGGTATTGATTTTATCCAAAAGCGACCATGAGTTGGATATAGCTGAGCTATTGTATGAATACATTAATTTAGCTGTTCCCTATATCGTCAAATGTGAAGAGCAGGGAGAAGGCATACAATGTGATCCTGAGATGCTCGCATTATTCACAAGCGAGCCAGAATCAGAGGAACAAAAAGAAGAAGAAATTATCGACCCACGTTGGGAAGCATTGAGAAATATTAAAAATAACTAAAACAAGAATACGAGATGGCACATCCAAAACGTAAGACTTCTAAATCAAGAAGAGACAAAAGAAGAACACATTATAAAGCTGAAGCTCCAAGCTTGACAGTATGTAAAGAAACTGGCGCAGTTCATTTACCTCACCGTGCATATACTGTAGACGGAAATTTGTACTACAACGGTAAATTGATCATTGAAAATACAGCTGTTGTCTAAGGTAAACCTTTCATAACGCCAAAACATCCCAGACAAGCACTATTTCAGAAATTTGCTTTACTTTGGGATGTTTTTTGCGTATTATTGATTTACTAAATAATAACGGATGAAGATTGGTTTAGATATTTTAGGAGGAGATTATGCTCCTAAAGCAACGATAACAGGTGCTATTGAAGCACAAAAGCAGCTTACTGGAGACCAAAAAATAGTCCTTTTTGGTAAAACTGAAGAGACAAAACAATTAATCAATCAAGCCGGAGGAAATTCATCTGACTTTGAATATGTTGAAGCTCCAGAAATTATTGCGATGGGTGAACATCCAACCAAAGCAATAGCTCAAAAACCCAACTCAAGTATTGCGAAGGGGTTTGACTATTTAAAAAACAAAGAAATCGACTCATTTGCTTCTGCTGGTAACACCGGCGCTATGCTCGTGGGCTCGATGTTCAGCGTTAAAGCTATCCCAGGCGTATTGCGTCCTGCTATAGCATCCATCGTACCCAAATTGAAATCAGGCTTCGGGATCTTATTGGACGTCGGCGCAAATGCGGACTGTAAACCAGAGATGTTGAACCAATTTGCAATCTTGGGAAGTGTCTTTGCCGAACATGTGTTCAATGTATCCAACCCTAAAGTCGGATTATTGAATATCGGAGAAGAAGAAGAAAAAGGAAACATCCTAACAACCTCTACCTACCCCCTACTAAAAGCCAACGACAAAATTAACTTTATCGGAAATGCAGAAGGTCGCGACCTGTTCAGTGACCATGCGGACGTATATGTCTGTGATGGATTTACAGGAAATGTCGTCTTGAAACTTGCAGAATCATTTTATGTAGTAACGTTGAAAAAGGGTTTTAAAGATGATTTTTTCGACCGATTCAACTACGAACAGTACGGCGGTAGCCCCATCCTGGGAGTAAATGCTCCTGTCATTATTGGCCACGGTATTTCGACACCTGAGGCCATTAAAAATATGGTTTTATTTTCAAGAGATATGATCGAGTCTAAGTTCATTGACAGCATCAGATCTATTTTCAATTAGAATATTTATGTCAAAGATTCACGCCGCAATTACGGCTGTAAATGGTTACGTTCCGGATTACATCCTAACCAACAAAGAATTGGAAACAATGGTCGACACTAACGACGAGTGGATCGTTTCCAGAACGGGAATCAAAGAGCGTCGCATCTTAAAAGGCGAAGGGCTTGCTACTTCAGATCTTGCTGTACCTGCCGTTCAAGGTTTATTGAAAAAAAGAGGCATAGCTGCTACAGATATTGATCTCATCATCTTTTGTACCAGTACTCCAGATATGCTGTTCCCTGCCACAGCTAATATTCTTGCCGATAAAATTGGAGCGACCAATGCTTGGGGATTTGATCTTCAGGCTGCATGCTCAGGATTTTTATTCGGTTTGAACACGGCAACGCAATTTATCATTGCCGGTACACATAAAAAAGTACTCGTTATCGGTGCAGACAAAATGTCTTCGGTCATCAATTATCAAGACCGCAATACCTGTATCCTATTTGGTGATGGTTGTGGTTGTGTCCTATTGGAACCTAATGAAGAGGGTTTAGGTATACAAGATGCAATTTTAAAAACCGATGGTTCTGGTGGACAATTTTTGAATATCAAAGGTGGTGGATCACTTAACCCAGCCTCGCATGCAACGGTAGATGCAGGATTGCACTATGCCTATCAAGAAGGCCGCACAGTATTTAAATTCGCGGTAACCAATATGGCAGATGTTGCGCACGAAGTGATGGTCAAAAACAATCTTAAATCGGAAGATATCGCGTGGTTGGTACCTCATCAGGCCAATAAACGTATCATTGATGCTACAGCAGAGCGCGTGGGATTGCCGGATGAGAAGGTCATGGTGAACATTCAAAAATATGGTAACACAACAAGTGGTACAATCCCTTTGTGTTTATGGGAATGGGAATCGCAATTGAAGAAAGGAGATAATCTTATCCTTGCCGCTTTCGGCGGTGGTTTCACTTGGGGATCCATCTATTTAAAATGGGCGTATTAATTGTCCATTTTATGGTATAATTTATTACTTTTGACAGTTAGAATTTTTTAGAAACAAACAAAACCTAGAATACTATGGGTATGGATATCAAACAAATTCAGGACTTGATTAAATTCGTTTCAAAATCAGGTGTGAATGAAGTCTCGATTGAAGAGCAAGATTTTAAAATTACAATAAAAACAAATCAAGAGCCTACGTATGTGACAGCTTCTGTTCCTGCTGTTGCCCCTATCGCTGCTCCTCAAGTTGCGCAAGCAGCGGCACCAGCTCCTGTAGCTAGTCCTGCAGCGCCAGCCGCAAATGCAGATGCAAACTTGATTACAATCAAATCACCAATGATCGGTACATTCTACCGTTCGGCAGGACCTGGCAAACCGTCTTTCATCAATGTTGGTGATGATATCAATACAGGTTCTGTATTATGTATCGTTGAAGCAATGAAATTATTCAACGAAATTGAATCTGAAGTTTCAGGTAAAATCGTTAAGATTTTGGTAGAAGATGCTCAACCTGTTGAGTTCGACCAGCCATTATTCTTAGTTGAGCCTAAATAATTTACAATTGCGTAAATGAATATATGTAGCCTCCAAAGGGCTACATTTTTTTGCAAACTTCATAATTCAAGACAATGTTCAAAAAAATATTAATTGCAAATAGAGGAGAGATTGCCCTGCGCATTATCCGTACCTGTCGTGAAATGGGTATCAAAAGTGTTGCAGTATATTCTACTGCTGACCGAGATAGCCTACACGTAAGATTTGCGGATGAAGCCGTTTGTATCGGTCCTCCTCCAAGTAGAGACTCTTACTTAAACATTCCGAATATTATTTCTGCTGCCGAACTGACAAATGCTGATGCAATCCATCCAGGATATGGTTTCTTATCCGAAAATGCGCGCTTTTCAGCGATATGTGCAGAATATGGCATCAAATTTATTGGTGCTACAGCCGAACAGATCGAGAAAATGGGTGATAAATCCCGTGCTAAGGATACCATGAAAAAAGCTGGTGTTCCTACAGTGCCCGGATCTGAAGGTTTGATATCAAATGTAAAAGAAGGCATTTCATTAGCAAATGAAATCGGTTATCCTGTTATCATCAAAGCAACTGCTGGTGGTGGTGGTCGTGGAATGCGTATCATTTGGAAAGATGAAGAATTCGAACCGGCGTGGGATTCTGCACGTGTTGAATCAGCTGCGGCTTTCGGTAATGATGGAATCTACCTTGAAAAATATGTAGAAGAACCTCGTCATATTGAATTCCAGATTGTAGGTGATCAATTTGGCACTGTATGTCACCTATCTGAACGTGACTGCTCAATTCAACGCCGTCACCAAAAATTGATCGAAGAATCTCCATCTCCATTCATGACTCCTGAGTTGAGAGCCGAAATGGGTGAAGCTGCTGTCAAAGGTGCCAAAGCGGTGAACTATGAGGGCGCTGGTACGATCGAATTCCTGGTTGACAAACATCGTAACTTCTACTTTATGGAAATGAATACCCGTATCCAGGTAGAACATCCAGTAACGGAAGAAGTCATCAATTTTGATTTGATCAAAGAACAGATTAAAGTGGCAGCAGGAATTCCTATCTCGGGAAAAAATTATGAACCGCAGATGCATGCCATTGAATGTCGTATCAATGCAGAAGATCCTTTTAATAACTTCCGCCCTTCTCCAGGTAAGATCACGAACTTTCACTCACCAGGTGGGCATGGAGTACGTGTAGATACCCATGTATATTCAGGATACACCATTCCGCCTAATTACGATTCGATGATTGCGAAATTAATCACTGTGGCACAAACGCGTGAGGAAGCAATCAGCACTATGGAAAGAGCACTAAGCGAATTTGTCATTGAAGGAATCAAAACAACCATCCCTTTGCACTTAAGATTGATGCGTGATCCTAATTTTAGAGCAGGTAATTTCACAACGAAGTTTATGGAAACTTTCGACCTAACTGAATATCCTGTAGAAGATTAAATAAAATTATCTTTACACACATAAAAAATACCATTCTTTACAATAAGAATGGTATTTTTGTTTCCAAACAATTTTTATGAGTACACCTAATTCGAAAGATCTTATACAAGCTATTAAAGATAAAGGGAAGAACATAGAAGCAGAGATGTCGTTCTTTGACCACCTTGAGGTTTTAAGATGGCATTTGGTCCGTTCAGCAATTGCGATCTGTATCTTTGCAGGTATTGCTTTTACATTCTATGATTTCGTATTCAACGATATCATCATGGGGCCAAAAAATCTAAATTTTTGGACCTATCGCATGATGTGTAAAGCAGCCGACGCTTTTAATCTGGCAGACTTTTGTGTAAAAAAAATTCCTTTTAATATCATCAATACTGAACTAGCAGGTCAATTTATGCTTCAGATAAACTCCTGTTTATTGATGGCTTTGATGATGGGCTTTCCTTATCTTCTTTTTGAAATCTGGTTATTTGTAAAACCAGCATTAACAGACGTAGAAAGACGATCTGCCCGTGGGTTTGTATTTTATGCTTCGCTATTGTTTATTTTAGGGGCACTCTTCGGATACTACATTGTTGTACCATTATCCATCAACTTTCTAGCAAATGTATCGCTGAGTGATGAAATCGTCAACCAGATTACCATTGATAATTACCTTTCGACCATTTCAACTTTAACATTGGGCTGTGGTATTGTCTTCCTACTTCCGATACTGGTATTTATTCTCTCTAAAATCGGTATTATGACTCCGGAATTTATGCGAGCCAGCCGTCGTTATGCAACAGTCATTATTTTAGTGATAGCTGCGGTTATTACACCTTCGGCAGATATAATCACCATGCTGACAGTTGCGGCACCAATGTTCCTATTATATGAAATCAGTATTATGGTTTCTGCGGATGTTAAAAGAAAAAAATTAGCACAAGAAAAATAAAATAACAATAAAAATGAGCAGCGTAAAGAAAATTGCAATTGGAAGTGACCACGCGGGTTTTGACTACAAAACAGCTTTGGTAAGCTTTTTGAAAGAACTGGGTTATGAAGTAACAGATTTTGGGACAAATTCTCCAGACTCAGTTGACTATCCAGATTTCGCACACCCAGTTGCATCAGCAGTGGAAAATAAAGAAGCAGATGCCGGAGTTTTAATTTGTGGCAGTGCAAATGGAGTTGCCATCACAGCCAATAAACACCAAAATATTCGTGCTGCTATCTGTTGGTTAGAGGAAATCTCTGCTTTGGCCCGTCAGCATAATGATGCTAACGTAGTGTGTATCCCAGCACGTTTTATCGATCTTGAGCTTGCTAAAAAGATTATCAATACATTTATAAACACAGCATTCGAAGGTGGCCGTCACGCTAATCGGGTAGACAAAATCGCTTGTAGCTGTTAATAAATTAACATATTTTAAGATGCGGATGAAAGGTAAACAATACTTTTCATCCGCTTTTTTTTATATATTGTGCAGATACTGAACGTGCTTACATCTATCTGTAAGAAGATAGCGGCGGTGGAGCCAACTGAAAACTCAAGATAAAGCTTACAAACTAGTAACAGTAAAAAATAAACAATGAAAAAAATATACAACCTGCTTTGGATCGCATGCGTGCTGATGAGCTGTGCTAAAGCACAGGACGTAAACAGTAAATATGCGGAGGAAATCACAGTAGAATCTACGCAAAAGCATCTACGCACCTTAGCTTCTGTTGATTTTGAAGGCAGAGGAACGGGGCAAAAAGGCGGACGCCTGGCTGCAGAATATATTGCCAATGAATTTAAAAAATATGGCCTTACTGCACCTGTCAATGGGTCTTATTTCCAACCCCTGCAGCTTATTCGAAATAGCTTCAAGGTAAAGCAATTTAGTATTAATGAGAGACCTTTTCAACATGGCAAAGATATTTTTGTCATTGGCAACAATGAAAACAAGTTTTTCGAGGGTAGTGAAATTGTTTTTATTGGCTATGGTATTGATGATCCCCAATATTCGGATATCGCTGGTATGGATCTCCATAATAAGATTGTTATGCTAATCAATGAGCATGAACCAACGGATGAAAAGGGTAATTCATGGATTAGCAGCACAAAGACTCCGTCTAACTGGTCGACAACCAGAAATAAAAAAGTTAAGGAAATCCTTAAACACAATCCTAAGATGATATTGGCTATTAACAGTCAATTATCTCAACTTTTGGAAGATGCTGGAGACCGGGCTACAGAAGGACGCTATAATTTAGCGATAGATCAGCCCGCACCGGAGAAGTCGCCTATGATCCCTGTTGTCAATATTACTGATCATGCAGCCAACTATGTTTTGAATCTAGCGCGAACTAACCTTGCCGCTATAGTTTCAAAGATTAATCGATCTGGACAGCCAAGTTCTTTTGTTATTCCTACTAATTTTAAAGCCGAGTTTGGCACCAATGCCACTACTCTAACTGACCCAAATATTCTTGGTTACCTGGAAGGAACAGATAAAAAAGATGAAGTCGTGGTGATTGGAGGCCACTATGACCATGATGGAATAGATTCCAAAGGAAATATCTTCTTTGGGGCCGATGACAATGCCTCGGGCACAACGGCTGTTCTCGAGTTGGCACGTGTTTTTTCAAAGGCTAAATCTGCTGGAAATGGCCCTAGGCGCAGTATCTTGTTCATTACCTACGCTGCAGAGGAAAAAGGATTATTAGGATCCAAATTTTATACCGAAAATCCAGTGTTCCCATTGAAAAATACTGTAGCCTGCATTAATATTGATATGATTGGTCGTGTCGACGATAAGCATCTCAAAGGAAATCACAATTACATCCATGCGATTGGTTCGGATAAATTGAGCTCGGAGTTGTATCAAATCAATAAGAATGAGAATGAGATGCATACGAAAATGGAGATCGACTACACCTATGACAATCCAAAGGATCCCATGCGTTTGTATTATCGTTCAGATCATTACAACTTTGCAAAAAAAGGTATACCCTCAGTCTTTTATTTTTCGGGATTGCATCCGGACTATCACACACCTGCGGACACCTATGACAAGATCGATTTTCCCTTGATGGTAAAGCGCGAGCAACTTGCATTCTTTACTGCATGGCAAATTGCCAATCGGGAAAATCGCCTCGTTGTTGACACCAATAAGGAATAAGACCGAATTATCCGCTGTAATTAAAATTATTTTACCGTATAAAAAAAGCAAGTGAACAAAAGTTTACTTGCTTTTTTTATACGGTAAAATGACCTTCAGAATAAACATTTTATGGGTAATTATTGTTAACTTTAATACAAAAAAACAAGTATAATTTATGGCTTTTGTAGATTACTATAAAGTGCTTGGCACTGATAAGACAGCCTCAGCTGATGAGATCAAAAAAGCATATCGAAAACTAGCCCGCAAATACCATCCTGATGTCAACCCTAACGACAATGAGGCAAAACAAAGATTTCAGGAGATTAATGAGGCAAATGAGGTATTATCTGACCCTGAAAAGCGTAAAAAGTATGACCAATATGGTGAGCACTGGCAACATGGGGAGGAATATGAAAAAGCGCAACAGCAATACCGCCAATCCCAGTCGGCTGGAGGCAATCCATTTGGCGGAACTGGCAATCCCTTTGGCGGAAACAGCGGTTCTCACGAGTATACCGGAAACTTTGACGACAGCCAATTTTCTGATTTCTTTGAACAGATGTTTGGGAGCCGAAGTGGTGGCGGACGGCAAAGCACATTCCGTGGACAGGATTTTAATGCCGAACTCAGCTTATCTTTACAAGAGGCTTACACCACCCATTCACAAACATTTAATATCAACGGAAAAAATATCCGTATCACGATTCATGCGGGAGTCGAGGATGGCCAAAAAATCAAACTTAAAGGTTATGGAGGCGATGGTATAAATGGTGGTCCAAAGGGAGATCTCTACATAACAATCAACATCGCCCCCGATGGTCGTTTTAAACGTCAGGGAAGCGACTTGTATACAACACTTGACATCGATCTCTACACCGCTATCTTAGGCGGCGAGGCTACGCTAGATACATTCGGTGGAAAAATAAAATTAAAAATAAAAGCTGAAAGTCAAAATGGTGCAAAAATGCGTCTTAAAGGAAAAGGGTTCCCTGTGTATCGAAAGGAGGGCGAATTTGGAGATCTATATGTTACATTGAATATACAAATGCCGAGCAATCTGACTGCCGAAGAAAAAACATTGTTTCAACAATTGAAGGATCTAAAGAAATAATATTATGGAAACGACACTTATAAGAGTCATAGACTTCTGTCAGTCTAGAAAGGTTGAAACAACCTTTTTGGAAACTATGGTGGAATATGGGCTCATACACATCGTCATTCAACAGGAAGAACAATATATCGATGAAGACGATCTTCAGAAACTGGAACGTTTTTCAAATCTCTATTACGAGCTAGAAGTGAATCCTGCCGGAATTGAGGTGGCTAGCCATTTATTGGAAAAAGTGGAACAGCTTCAAAACGAAATCTTGCATTTAAAGAATAAATTAAAATCCTTGGAATACTGATCCAAGGATTTTAATTTATTCTCTAAAATTCGACATCTCGCTCTGTATTTACTTTGGTCTGCCAAACAATTTTATCTTTCAAAGTCGTGTACAGAATTTCATAATCTCCTTTACAGGTGACAAAGGATCCATAAAAATCATTGGGCTTCATTACACGATAAACAACCAATTTTCTTTTCCCCTCAACCACACCATAGGCTTTCATTAACATAAAGCCTGTTTTGTTTACCTTTTCTTCAGGAATTTTATAATCCAAATGTGAACGGCTAATGCCGTCATCTGGGCATAAAATTTCGGTACGGCTCGGTGTAAACTTATAACGATCGCGATACATGGCCACATTCGACATTACAATATCCTTAGCCCATGCAACGTCGGTAAAATTCTCGGGGACGAGAAAAATCAAAGACACCATTTTTTCTTGCCAAAGGCGGCCGTTAAAAGGGATGACAAAATGAAGCAACTTCTGCCTTTTAAACGTTGTGATGCTATAAAAATATCGACCTTCTTTATGCTGCTCACGCTGAAAATAACTTAGATTCAGCAGATGGTTTTTCTTTCCTTTTACATTTGGTGAATTGTTCACTATGGCAAGCATATCATAGCTATATTTCCCCGCTAAATGTCCAGAAAATAGCACGCTGTAAGCAGTGTCCGAATATCGCAAGTGGCGTAACACCTTGCGAAACCTACGCGTAACTTTATCGGCATTGATTGGACTCGTATTGCCTTGCCAATTTTTATCCTCCATAATATCATCCCCTAAAAATACGGTGAGCTCTTTATTGAGATTAACAAAATATTCGTCTCCCTCGACAGCAAAACCGTTAGGAACGACCTGATAAGATTTACATGAAGAGAGCGTCGCAAAGGCGATAATGACATAGAAGACTCGGATGATTATGGTGTGCATACTATAATACTTGGTGTTTTATTTTGCTAGATTAAGACGAATGGGCAATGTATAGGCAACTCGTACTGGTTTACCGCCGACGAGCGCCGGTTTCCATCGCTTTGCACGTTCCATGAGTTTCAACGTTGCTTCTTTGGTGCCATAACCGAGATCCTTTTTAACTTTAATATGGGATAAGCTACCATCTATTTCAATAATAAAATTGACTTCAATCATACCACTGATATCATGTTCCACAGCCTGTTTTGGAAACTGAAAATTATTGCCTACCCAAATCATAAATGACTGCATTCCTCCTTCTGGAACTGGCTTCACTTCGACCTGATCAAAAGGCATCGTATCCGGTTGTTCATTGGACTGTATGTGGCTACGCTTTGTTTGTTTAGGCGGGTAGGTCTGATGATCGAATGCTGCCACCTGCTTAACCCCTGACTCAACAGCTAAAACCATTCCTTTTGCCCTACTCGTATTGAATACTAAAGTAGATAAGGTTATCAACAATAGCATGGGTAACACCGTTACGTATAACAGGCGCTGTCTCGGTTTCGATTTATCTTTAAATAACATCCTGATGCGCAACTTTAAAAACGAATGATTCGAAAATTCTTGTGAAAAAACCAATTGGTCTGTTCGCAATGCATGAGCGACCAACATTTCTGCATAGGCCACCTTATCGGCAGAACAAATTTCATCTACAATATATTCATGTTGAAACCGTATTTCTCTTTGAAGAAAATAGACAACAGGATTGAACCAATTGAAAATTTTCAGGATCTCAATCAATAGCAAGTCGTATGAATGCCCCTGTTCAGTATGGATCTGTTCATGCCATGCAATATTTTCCTTGTTGTAGGTCAATCTCCCGATTACAATCCTATTAAAAAAGGAAAAACTTAGGTGATCAGGCGAAGAACGCAATACCCGAAAAAGATAGCTGATTCGGATCATTAGGAAAAGGCAGGCGAGTACCACCCCTATCCAATAAATCTTTACAATTATATCTAAAAAAAATAAGGGCTTTTCAATTGAGTTTCCAATTCCTATATCCACATATGTTCCCAGATCGATCTTTACAAGATGTTTGGAAATCAGCTCAGTCTTTGGTAATTCAATAAAAATACCTACCGGAGCCAATAGCGAAAATATGGACATTCCGATGAGATAGATCCGATTCCATTGAAAAAAAGTGAGCCTTCTAAAAATCAGTTTATAGAGTACAAAACTGATAATCAATGAAACATTGACAATCAATAAATAAATCATAATCAAAAAGTTTATAAAGGTTTTGGTTGTTATTTATTACGTTCAATTATAGACAGGATTTCATCAAGTTCCCTAACGTCTAATCTATTCTCTTCCAAAAAATAAGAAAGCATACTTTTGGGGGAATTATCAAAATAATTGGTTAGTAATTTTCCTGTAAGACCTTTCTTATATTCCTCTTTTGAAATCTTCGGTAAATACTGATGGCTTTTTCCAAAAGATTCATGCGTCACAAAACCCTTCGTTTCGAGAATACGAACGATAGTCGACACTGTATTGTAGGCAGGTTTCGGTTCTGGCAACCGATCAATAATCTCTTTGACAAAGCCACGCTCCATCTCCCAGAGCTCTTTCATAATTTGCTCTTCAGCTTTCGTTAACTCTTTAAAATCTTCCATAACCTCTATAGAATAAAAAAATACTGTAATAATAATACGTTCTCTAAGTTAAAACTAAATATTTAGTTTTACAACTATATTTTTAGTTTTAAAATAAATGACTGATAAACAATACTTTTTATTAAAGATTCGAATTTAATCTTCGAAGTTCTTCTTGCGTGAAGCTTTCAGTTGAGCTTGTTGCTTCTTTCTGTCTAACCTTTTTAAAATGCTTGAATAAGGTATTCTTGTTTTCTTTCGGGCCTTTATTGGTACAAGCGCGGACTCCAAAATACGCCTAAAGCGATCGATTGCAATTTCTTTATTCCGAATCTGTGATCGATCGATATCACATTCCAGTTGCAATATTCCATATTTATTTATGCGATTTGCCAAAACTGTATAAATCATCGCTTTTTCTTCAACAGAAACAGCTGTGGAAACCTCGACATTCCACTGCAGCAATACTTTGGATGACACCTTGTTTACGTGTTGTCCACCTGCTCCGCCCGACCTGGAAAACTTAAACGTCAGTTCGCCTATTACTCCTTCTAAATTCATTTTTCTTTAAATGCTTCTTCTATCTTTTCCATTTTTTTTAGTAAAAAACCCAATTTTTCCACTTGGTCCCGTTGTACTTCGGCAAGTTCTTGCTCTTTGCGGATAATGAGGTGATCAATTTTCTCATGCAATTCCCTAATTTCGAGTTCAGCTTTTAAGTTAACCATATAATCATTTCTTGCCCGTTCGCGATCTTTATCTTCCTGCCTATTTTGGCTCATCATAATAACGGGAGCCTGTAACGCTGCCACACAGGACAGAATCAGGTTAAGTAAAATAAAGGGATAGGGATCAAAACCTTTATTATTTAACCAATAGATATTGGCTAAGATCCAAACGATCAAAAAAAAGATAAAGGAAATAATAAATACCCAGCTTCCACCAAATTCAGCCACTTTATCTGCAACTTTGTCCCCTAAGCTGATCGGTTCATTTGTATCTCCATCCAGACTCGCGCTGATTACCTTATTTTCCTTGAAGCTATCAATTACCTGTTGATCCAGTTGACTTAACTGTCCCGACTCATCCCTTAAAAATTCGGATATATAAGCTTCTTTGAACCGTGTCAACTCTGTGGAAGCGATGTATTTATCTTTACCAAAGCTCGGATACTCCTTTTTTATAAGTTTAAAAATTGGCTGTCGAATTGAAGCCCCCAAAATACGTTGTTCAGAAGGAAATTGCTGTCCTGAAATATCACTTATAAAGTTATCCATATACCGATTAAATGTCTATTTAAAGATAGCGCTTTTTAACCAATCAAAAAATTCACAAAACTATGGCAATTGGTTTTTGTTATTTTACGCATAAATAGTCGAAATTTGCAGCACAAAATTTAGGAATAAGCATCCTCAATTTTTCATGTTTTCATGAAATGATTGAAGAAGACAATCGTTAGACTAAAATTGCTTCTTCGTTGTCTGATGAATAAATGTACTATATATGCGATAAACATCGCATGTGTTTAGACGAAAATAGTCGGAATACTAACATGAGGTTCACGTTAGCCTTTAAACAAAATTGAACAGTGCATACTAGAGATGCAGTTAAATATACGCTCAGACATAATTACGCAGATGAAAATAGGAATTGTTTGTTATCCCACCTTTGGTGGAAGTGGTGTAGTTGCAACCGAACTAGGAAAGGCTTTGGCCGCTAATGGACATGAGATCCATTTTATTACCTATCGACAACCTGCACGGCTGGATTTCTTTTCTGAAAACCTATACTACCATGAGGTAGCTGTTTCGCAATATCCGCTTTTTGACTTTCTACCCTATGAATCTGCATTAGCCAGCAAACTGGTAGATGTTGTTCGTTTCGAAAAGTTGGATTTGATCCACGTCCACTATGCAATCCCACATGCATCAGCGGCATTTATGGCAAAACAGATCTTGCTTACTACCTATGGCATTAATATTCCGGTAGTAACAACCTTGCATGGCACAGATATTACACTTGTAGGTAAGGACAAGAGTTTTAGTCCCGTTGTTACATTCTCCATCAATCAATCAGATGGCGTAACTGCTGTATCACAGAATCTAAAAGATCAGACGCTGGGATACTTTGACATTACCCGCGACATCAAGGTGATCCCAAACTTTATTGATTTGGACAGGTTCAGCAATAAAGACCGTTCACATTTCAAAAAAGCGATTGCTCCGGGCAATGAACGGATATTGGTTCATACGTCCAACTTCAGAAAGGTTAAAAATACTGAAGATGTCATTCGTATTTTTAAGAAAGTACATGATGTAATCCCTTCGAAGCTCTTAATGGTAGGAGATGGTCCTGAGCGTCGAAACGCAGAAGAGCTTTCGAGAGAACTTAATGTATGTCAAGACATACGTTTCTTGGGTAAACAAGATGCAGTGGAAGAAATACTGTCTGTATCGGATCTTTTCCTAATGCCTTCAAGCTCGGAAAGCTTCGGACTCGCAGCACTAGAGGCCATGGCCTGTCAAGTTCCGGTGATTTCTTCCAATACCGGTGGTTTACCTGAACTGAATGAAAATGGTGTAACTGGATTTCTCAGTGCGGTGGGCGATGTGGATGACATGGCAAAAAATGCAATTTATATTCTGGAAGATGGTGAGCGTCTAGATAAATTTAAAGAAGCAGCATTAAATCACGCCAAAGAATTCCAATTGTCTAATATTATGCCTCTTTATGAGCAATATTACCAAAAAGTCATTAGTGAAACAATAAAACCACAATAAATATCACTTTAAGTCCTAGGGGATAAAAAAAATATTTTATCTTTGACCTTTGGAAAATTTCCAAAAAAACAATTATGAAATACAAACGTATCTTATTAAAACTTAGCGGTGAATCCTTAATGGGTGACCAAAGCTATGGTATCGATATTAACCGTGTATCACAATACGCTAATGATATCAAAGAAATTCACGATCAAGGTTTAGAAATTGCAATTGTTATCGGTGGCGGTAATATTTACCGTGGTTTAAGCGCTGAAAAATCAGGAATGGACCGTGTTCAAGCAGACTATATGGGCATGCTTGCCACAGTCATCAATAGCATGGCACTGCAGGATGCACTTGAGAAAGTTGGGAAAAAGACACGTTTGCTTACTGCGATCAAAATGGAGCAAATATGTGAGCCCTTTATTCGTAGAAGAGCCGTTCGCCACTTGGAAAAAGGCCGTATTGTTATTTTCGGAGCTGGTACTGGAAATCCCTACTTCACAACGGATACTGCGGCATCTTTACGTGCGATCGAAATCAATGCAGATGCAGTATTGAAAGGAACACGTGTAGATGGTATTTACACTGCTGATCCGGAAAAAGATCCTAGTGCAACAAAATTTGAGGAAATATCATTCACAGAGGTTTATGAGAAAGGATTAAATGTCATGGATATGACTGCCTTTACCCTTTGTCAAGAAAACAAATTACCAATCATCGTATTTGATATGAACAAACCAGGCAATTTATTAAAACTTGCTAATGGTGAACATGTTGGAACTGTGGTTAAATAATTTAAATCTGTTAAAAACGTAATCTTATATGAACGAACTAATTTCAATTGAATTGGACGATTGTAAAGACAAGATGTCCAAAGCAGTTGCTCACACCGAATCCGAATTAACTAAAATTCGTGCCGGTAAAGCTTCTCCATCTATGTTAGATGGTATTTCAGTAGACTATTATGGTAGCGCCACTCCACTTTCACAAGTGGCAAACATCAATACGACTGATGCACGGACTATTGTTATTCAGCCTTGGGAGAAATCGCTTATCAACGCAATTGAAAAATCTATCACAGACGCTAACCTAGGCATCAACCCGCAGAACGATGGTATCGTTATTCGTCTGAATGTTCCCCCTTTAACAGAAGAAAGGAGACGTGATCTAGTTAAGAAGGTAAAAGAGGAAACTGAAAGAGGCCGTATCGGTATTCGTAATATCCGTAAGGATGTCAATGAGTCCATCAAGAAATTGAAAAATGATGGTGCGTCAGAAGATGAAATTAAAACTGCCGAAGGTGAAGTCCAAAAGTTAACGGACGCATTCATTGTAAAAGTTGATAAATTGGCTGAACTAAAAGAAAAAGATATCATGACTGTTTAAGTCTTCCTACTTAAATGGGAAAAAGGTCTGAAAGTATTCAGACCTTTTTTTTGTAAGGTCATCCGACACTAGTGATCCACCTTAACTCTCCAAAGACCATACTCATACACTTATAAACTATTGCTTTCCAAATATTTAGTATTTTAAACTCAACGCATCTTTCAAAATATTCCTTGTTGCACCATTGATTTTTAAACAAATAATTGTACATTGTACACTAACAAGTAATCAATTATATGATGAACAATTCTCGCCGTCAATTTTTAAAGCAAGCTGGAATAGGTATTTCGGCAGCTTATCTGGTGCCCAACTTTATATCCTGTCAAAATAAAGCCGGGGCAATCAGCGACAATCCATTACAGAATATAGGCGTACAGCTTTATTCCATTCGTGATTTGATGGATAAAGACCCAAAAGGATCTTTAGAACAAATTGCCAAAATTGGGTACAAACACGTTGAGCTCTATGGGATCGACCCTACGGCTAAGCAGTTTTGGAAATTGCCCTACAAAGAGTTGAAGAAAATATTGGATGACAATGGTCTCAAAACACATTCAGGTCATTACGACATGGCCAAATACCTGAGTAAAGTACATACAGACAAAGAGGACATAGCTGTTTATTTTGATGCAGCAAAAGAACTTGGTCAAGAATATGTAATTGCTCCTGTAACCCCGATGTTCGATCTTAACGCATTGAAAAAAGACGATTATCTGTATGCTGCGGAGCAATTGAATAAAGCTGGTGAGCAGGCTAAAAAATTAGGTTTAAAAATAGCTTATCACAACCACTTCTGGGAATTCAGGGATCTTGGAAATAATACAACCGGAGAAGAGGTAATGCTTGCATTTACCGAGCCAGACCTGGTTGATTTTGAGTTAGACCTTTTCTGGGCAGAGAAAGCTGGTAAAAACCCGATAGCGCTCTTCGAAAAGTTTCCAAATCGTTTTAAACTGTGGCATGTCAAAGATATGGACAAAACAAAATCCAATCCTATTGAGTGGCCTAAAGATGGGAATTTGCCTATCGAGCAAATTTTCAAGGATATTAAGTATACTGAGGTGGGAACAGGCAGCATCAATTTCCCTGAAATTGTCAAAGAAAGAAACAAATCGGGACTTAAATATGCCTTTGTTGAACAGGATAATATTGATATGCCAAATAAGATGGAGAGCCTTAAAAAGAGCTATGACTATGTTCAAGCAAATCTTACTAAATAAAGAAGGGAGCAATGCTCCCTTCTTTATTTAGTAAGATTTCAACTTAGAATTCTGTATCCTCTACTTGCACAGCTGTCTCAATTACTTTTCTCGCTAACTCTTCTTTATAATCAATAATATTATTGCCAATTACTTCATTACTTGTACCTAGAATCTGAGCGGCCAATATACCCGCATTCTTAGCTGCATTCAAAGCCACTGTCGCTACAGGAATGCCATTGGGCATCTGAAGGATAGAAAGCACAGAGTCCCATCCGTCAATTGAATTCGAAGATTTGACAGGTACCCCTATGACCGGTAAATGTGTAATAGAAGCCACCATTCCTGGTAAGTGTGCAGCTCCGCCTGCACCAGCAATAATAACTTTCAAACCACGAATTGCAGCATTTTTAGCGTAATCAAACATCCGCTGAGGTGTACGGTGCGCTGACACAATCGTTACTTCAAACTCTACACCGAGGACTTTCAGAACATCGATAGCATCCTGCATGACCGGAAGATCCGATTTACTCCCCATGATGATGCCAACTTGGGCCTTATTATTGACTGACATAGTATTTTTTAAGCTTTAACTTTTAATATTTCTTGTACTTTTCTCGCATTGGAGATGGCTTTCTCCCGATCGTCATTGATAATACAGACATGCCCCATTTTACGGAAAGGCTTCGTATATTTCTTGCCGTAGAGATGGATATACACACCTTCCATAGCAAGTACCTCTTCAACACCTTCATATTTAGCCAACCCTTCATAGCCCGCTTCACCCAATAGATTAATCATAACTGTATTCGTCCTGCAGCGCGTATCCCCCAGTGGTAGATTAAATATAGCTCTTAAATGTTGTGCAAATTGCGACACATAATTACCCTCAATGGTCTGATGGCCACTATTGTGTGGACGCGGAGCCAACTCATTAACTAAAATATCGCCGTTTTTTGTTAGAAACATCTCTACGGCCAATATTCCAACAATTTGTAGATCGTCTGCGATCTTCTTTGCAATCATCTCTGCTCGCTGTTGTATTTCCACACCATACAAAGAAGGAGCGATCAAAAATTCAACCAAATTTGCTTGTGGATTGAATTCCATTTCCACCATTGGAAAGGTAGAAACTTCTCCTTTATCATTCCGGGCAACAATAACAGCAATTTCCTTTTCAAAATCTACCCATTCTTCAATTAAACTTGGCTCCTCAAAAGCATCTTGAATATCCTGCTGTGTGACAATCTTCTTTACCCCCTTGCCATCATATCCGTCCCGACGTAATTTTTGGATATAAGGCAGGTTCAGTGGAGCATTCATCATATTATCCTTATTGGATATCAATTGAAATGTAGATGTCGGTATATCATTTTGTTTAAAAAATTGTTTTTGTAAACCTTTATCCTGAATTAGACGAATGATACGTGATTGCGGATAAACGATCACTCCTTCACCTTCCAGCTTTTCCAACGCATCAACGTTTACCTTCTCAATCTCGATCGTAATCATGTCCAAATCCTTACCGAAATTATAGACCGTTTCAAAATCGCCCAATGATCCACATTCAAATCTATTGCACAACTTGCGACAAGGAGCATTCTTATCGGGATCCAATACATGAACGTTTACATTGTAATTAATGGCTTCCTGGATTAACATTCTTCCCAGTTGTCCACCGCCAAGAATACCTAATTGCAGTTCGCCATAAAAATCTTTTGCCATAATTGATTTAAATCTTATAAATTTTATCTTTTTAAGCTTTCTCTTTGAACAACTGTTCTCCAAGTAAGCTTTCTTTGTCTATTTTCTTTTGCAATTCAATAAAAGCTCCGATCAGCGCCTCGGGCCGAGGTGGGCACCCTTGAACATACACATCTACAGGAATGATTTTATCCACTCCTTTGACGACATGATACCCATGTTGCCAATACGGGCCTCCACAATTTGAACATGATCCCATCGAAATAACATATTTGGGGTCAGGCATTTGCTCATACAATTTCTTAATGCGATCAGCCATCTTGAAGGTGACTGTTCCGGCGATAATGATCACGTCGGATTGCCGAGGAGAAGGTCTTGGAAAGACACCCATCCGATCCAAATCGTAGGTAGATGCCATTGCTCCCATCATTTCTATGGCACAACAGGCAATACCGAAACTCATCGGCCACATGGACGACAGCCTTGCCCAGTTGAGTAAATCATCTAATTTGGCAACAATAACACCATCATTTTGCAATTGACTATCTAGACTCATGCTTATTCAGGTTTTTTAAATCGCGGTTTAAAAGCTGGTTTAGGAACAGAGACGACTTCGTTTGCCGTTACTACTTCTCCAACTACTGTTTCATCTGCTACCACTACATAATCACGCAGCTGATATGTTTTACTATTTAAGCTCGCATAGGCGCTATCTGGAATATATACAGGGACTTTCGGTAACGATACTTGCGGTTTAACCCATTCCAAATCCCCCTTCTTCCATACAAACACCAATCCTAGGATTAAAACACCAATAAACATGGCCATTTCGATCATAGTAAACCACCCCCATCTTTCATCTGCTGCAATATATTCCGATTGTCCAAATACAGTAGCCCATGGAAAAATAAAGATAAGCTCCACATCAAAAAGTAAAAAAACGAGGGCAATAACATAAAAGCGCGGATTAAACTGAACCCAAGAGGAACCAATTGGTTCCTCGCCACATTCATAAGTACCGGATTTTATCGGATTATTCTTTTTGGGAGAGATTAGACGTGCCAGGAAAATGGTCGCACAGACTAACAGCGCCCCTATCAGAAGAATGATAAGGATTTTGCCGTATTCCGATAATTGCGCGGGGTCATCCATAATGATTACAAATTTAACAAATATTTCGTTCACTCGGGTGAGGAACTTAAAATTACAAATTATTTCTTTAAAAACCGTTTGTATCCTACAAAATCAACAGAAGTATCCCACAACATCCGCCTAATGCGACTCACAATGTAATCACACAATCGGATGAATGAACAGCGTAATCATCCAAAAATTAAGGCATAAAAAAATAGGGCACCGTATTGATACGATGCCCCCTTATGATGTAACTATTCTCTAAAAAATTACATTTTTCCCGGCATTTTGGGCATATTACGCATCAATTTAGCGGCCATCGCTGGATTAGACATCTGCTTCATGACTTTACGCATATCACCAAATTGTTTCAATAATTTATTCACTTCATTAATATCAGTACCTGATCCTTTTGCAATACGTAAACGACGTTTTTGATCAATGACATCTGGATTTTCACGTTCGAAGGGAGTCATAGAATCGATAATTGCTTCAATGGGTTTGAATGCATTATCATCGACTTCAATATCCTTCATTGCTTTACCAACACCAGGGATCATTCCCATAAGGTCTTTCATATTACCCATTTTCTTAATCTGTTGAATTTGGGATTTAAAATCGTTGAAATCGAATTTATTCTTACGGATTTTCTTTTGAAGTTCTGCAGCCTGTTTCTCGTCAAATTGCTGTTGCGCCCGCTCTACTAAGGACACGACATCACCCATTCCCAAAATACGGGAAGCCATACGATCCGGGTGGAATACATCAAGCGCATCCATCTTTTCACCCGTACCAATAAACTTAATAGGCTTATTTACGACAGATTTGATAGATAATGCGGCACCACCACGTGTATCTCCATCTAACTTAGTCAGGACTACTCCTGTAAAGTCTAAACGGTCATTAAATGTTTTTGCTGTATTAACTGCGTCCTGACCAGTCATTGAATCCACAACAAATAAGATCTCATCAGGCTTTGTAGCTTCCTTAACTGCAGTAATTTCTACCATTAAAGGCTCATCTATTGCCAAACGACCAGCTGTATCAATAATTACAACATTGTTTCCATTACGTTTAGCTTCCTCCACACCGGCCTTTGCAATAGCAATAGGATCGTTAGATTCACGATTCACATAAACTGGTACCCCCACTTGCTCTGCAAGTACTTCCAATTGATCGATCGCAGCGGGACGGTAAACATCACCGGCAACCAACAGTGGTTTTTTATTTTTTTTATCTTTAAGATACAACGCCAACTTACCTGAAAACGTTGTTTTACCAGCACCATTCAATCCCGCAATTAAAATAACTGTTGGATTTTTCCCAGTTTCAAGCTCCGTAACAGACCCGCCCATCAAAGCAGTCAACTCATCGTTCATGATCTTTGTCAACAATTGGCCCGGCGATATACTTGTCAGTACATTTTCGCCTAAAGCTTTTTGTTTAACATCGTCGGTAAAAGTTTTGGCAGTTTTATAATTCACATCGGCGTCCAACAACGCTTTACGAATTTCTTTCATCGTTTCTGCAACGTTGATCTCGGTAATACTACCTTGTCCTTTTAATACTTTAAAGGCCCTATCTAACTTATCTTGAAGATTTGAAAACATAAAATCTGAATCTTATTCTATATAAACAGCAAAGTTAAAAAAATTGTCTATAGTAACCTCATTAACACGCCATAAAAAATGCGACTATAAAAAATAATCGCATTTATGTAAAAAAAGTACACTACCTCTATTTAATCACTTCTACGGCCACCAAATAAAATTGAGGCATAATACAAAAGTGTCACCAGCGCACTTAATGCCGCTACCACATATGTCATCGCTGCCCATTTCAAAGCATCTTTTGCCCCCTCATGCTCTTCTCCGTTATAAGTCACGCCGGCATGGTTTAACCATTCCAATGCACGGTTTGAAGCATCAAACTCTACAGGTAAGGTGATAAAAGAAAATATAGTCGTAATAGCCAATGCACCTACACCGACCGCTAAAAGCCATGGATTACCACCTTTAGAAAAAGCAAACAACATAACACCAAGCATCAACACCCAAGATGTCAGCTTGGAAGCAGCATTTACCATGGGCACCATTGCCGAACGAAATCCCAGCCATTTATAAGCTTTAGCATGCTGTACAGCGTGACCACATTCGTGCGCCGCTACTGCTGCAGCTGCAACACTACGACCACTGTAAACTTCGGGACTTAAATTCACGGTTTTATCTGACGGATTATAGTGATCTCCCAAACGGTCTGGGATAGATAATACCTTTACATCATATATACCGTTATCGTTTAACATTTTTTGCGCAATCTCAGCTCCGGACATCCCATTATTCAATGGCATCTCAGCGTATTTCTTAAATTTGTTTTTGAATCTTGTTTGGACAATCAGGCTCACCACCATTATCCCAATGAATAAAATCAAGTACATAGCTATTTAATCGTTTTTATAGTTATTATATGACTATCAAACCTTATTCCAGTTCTTGAAAAAAGGCATTTACATAAACTTCTAAGATAAAAAAACTCTTTGACCTGACAAAAAGAACATATTCTTCTGATCTCCACATGACATATTTACCTCATGACCTTAAATAAGTTACCATCATATTAGGTTTCAACTAACCTCCTCGCGTTCTAACAATACACAAGAAGCCGTTCTTAAAGTATGCCTTTCGGAAATAGACTAAATCAATTGGCGGGTAAAATATACAATGAATGCTTTTTAAAAAACTACTTTTGCGGGCTGGAACTATAGCCGTATAATTGAGCAGAGGATAGAAAAGGGGGATAATAAATAAGGGCGGTTAACGCCCTTATTTATTACAAATACCCCATTTGTAATGTAAGATCGGTACCTTCGATCATCTTACGTAAATTACTCAGTGCGTAACGCATTCTTCCTAAAGCTGTATTGATACTTACTTCGGTGATTTCTGCGATATCTTTAAAGCTCATATCACAAAAGTGCCGCATAATGAGCACTTCTTTTTGATCATCGGGAAGCTTTTGAATCATTTTTTTGAGGTCCACATCGACCTGTTTTTTTAGCATCTTTGACTCAGCACTCTCTTCGCTAAATTCGAGAACCTCAAAAATATCAAACCCATCGGCATTTACAATATTCGGAGCACGCTTTGCCTTTCTAAAAAAGTCAACAATCATATTATGTGCTATACGGATAGCCCAAGGTAAAAACTTCCCTTCCTCATTATATTTACCTGATTTTAGTGTGTTGATGATTTTAATGAAAGTTTCTTGAAAGATATCTTCAGCAAGATATTCATCTTTCACTTTCATATATATAGAGGTATAAATTTTCGATTTATATCGATTCAACAATGTCTCTAGGCCAGACTCTTGGCCACCGACATACATTTGGATCAACTCTTGATCGCTTTTACTTTTTAAAAGTCTCATACGTCACTTACTTTTTTAGCAGTTCGCAAATAAATTATCAGTTCTGTGTTAAAATGTAAATGTTTGTCGTATAACCTATCCTTTCTTATTGTAAAACAATTAATTAATCACGAATCAAATTACAGCAAAATAAATGAGTAATCAAATTATTACATTTTATTTTAAGACTTTTTAACATTTAAAAATAAGTTTCCTCTCCACATTTCCGAGACGACGCTCTTACGGCAATTCCTTCACCACAGAGCAAACTAAAAATAGCAGTAGTACATGAGAGGAACAACAAGGTATCAAGGCATTATATAATCGGTACTTTGTAGGGAGCTAATAGGGACCTCATTCGGATGATCCCTATAAGAACTGTTTAAAGTACGATTCAGATAAGTATAAAATTCCTATGATAGGTTAAGTTGACAGGTACTTATATCGTAAACATGACATTGAGAATAGCTTTAGAAAAAGGAATAAAAAAGCGGAACCACCTTATCGGTAATTCCGCTTTTTTTATTCCTAGGGGAATGTCTTATTTATACAATGGGAACTCAGCCATCATTGCTCTTACTTTACCATGGATCAAATCCAGTTGGGCATCGTTAGATGCATTTTTCAATGCCTCATCGATCAATTCGCCGATTTGTATTATTTCATTTTCTTTAATACCACGTGTTGTAATGGCAGCTGTACCAAAACGTACGCCTGAAGTCACAAAAGGAGAACGTGTATCGAAAGGAACCATGTTTTTGTTTGTCGTGATACCTGCTTTGCCCAATACAGCCTCTGCTTCTTTACCAGAAATATCTTTGTTGCGAAGATCCACCAACATCAAGTGATTGTCTGTACCGCCAGAGATGATCTTGTAATCTCTTTCTACAAAGAATTGTGCCAATGCCGCTGCATTTTTCTTCACCTGAACGATATATTCCATATAATCATCAGATAAAGCCTCACCGTATGCGATTGCTTTCGCAGCAATGGTATGCTCCAAAGGACCACCTTGTGTACCTGGGAATACAGCCAGATCCAATAGTTGCGTAATTGTACGGATTTCACCTTTAGGTGTTTTGATACCCCAAGGATTCTCAAAATCTTTACCGACCATAATCATACCGCCACGTGGACCACGAAGCGTTTTGTGTGTCGTTGTCGTAACGATATGACAGTGTGGAAGTGGATCGTTCAATAAACCACGCGCGATTAAACCAGCAGGGTGAGAAATATCAGCCATCACGATAGCTCCAATTTCGTCTGCAACTTTACGGATACGTGCATAGTCCCAATCACGAGAATACGCAGAAGCACCACAAATGATCATTTTAGGTTTTTCGCGAAGTGCTGTTTCTTCCAATTGCTCATAGTCGATTAGACCAGTATCTTCTTTTACACCATAAAATAATGGTTGATAGATCTTACCAGATAGGTTAGCTGGTGAACCATGTGTCAAGTGACCACCATGAGATAAATCAAGGCCTAAGATTTTGTCGCCGGGTTTGATGGTTGCCAAAAAAACAGCGGCATTTGCCTGTGCACCAGAGTGAGGCTGAACATTTACCCATTCTGCACCAAACAATTGCTTTGCGCGATCAATTGCGATGGTTTCAATCTCATCCACAACTTCACAACCTCCATAGTAACGTTTTCCTGGGAGGCCTTCTGCATATTTATTTGTCAACACTGAACCAGCAGCTTCCATCACTTGTTTTGAAACAAAGTTTTCTGAAGCAATTAATTCAATACCTTCTTCTTGGCGTTTAAGCTCATCAGCTATTAAATTAAAAATGGCTTGATCTCTTTCCATTATTTTTAAATGTTGTAAAGTAAATTTTGTAGTTTATTTTAATGCCTCAAAGATAGCATATTCCATAAAGAATATCGACAAAAAGCCATATTTTATTAAATGTTCTTAGCAAAATCAACTTATTTATGCAAATTACCTAATTAGTCAAGGAACATTATACCGTACGATGGGCTAAATATGCACACGAAAAACTGAATGTTTCGAAAATGTCAAAAAATCCATATCAAGCGATTTGCCACTAAAAAAGTGTATTTTTGTATTGGATTGGCTAAAAAAATTATTATAATGAGTACAGAACATACAGCAGTTGCTCCTGTTTCGTTGACAGAAGGGGCAATCAAGGAACTGAATAAATTAAAGGATCAACAAGAAATCTCTGATGATTTTGGTTTACGCGTAGGTGTCGAAGGTGGCGGTTGTTCGGGAATGAGTTATATCTTGGGCTTTGATCAAAAAAAGGATGGTGATAACGAATACGAAATCCAAGGAATTCGCATCTTTATGAACAAAGCACATGGCTTATATCTTGCAGGTATGGAAATTGACTTTAAATCAGGGCTCGATGCACGGGGCTTCACATTCAATAATCCGAATGCAACTAGCACTTGCGGATGCGGAAGCAGCTTCTCTGCATAGCAGCATTTATTGACGAATGAAATAATAAAGGGACTGCCATGGGTAGTCCCTTTATTGTTGCAGCTGTCGACATCCTGTTTGCCATTTGACAGAAGTTAGATGCTATAAAGTTCCCTGCAACTTAATGATATTACCACTACAAAGCCCTCTTTCATTTTCCATCATAAATCACTAAATTAGCGACCTTTAGAAAAGAAGCATACAACAGTCTGATGTACAAAGAATATAAGCAGTTAAATTTACCCGAGATAGGTAAAGAGATTTTGACCCGTTGGAAACAGGAAAAAATATTCGAAAAAAGTATCAATAATCGTCCTGAGAGCAAGACCTATACATTTTTTGAAGGTCCACCTTCTGCAAATGGAATGCCAGGGATTCACCACGTGATGGCCCGTACGATTAAGGATATTTTCTGCCGTTACAAGACTTTGAAAGGCTACCAAGTGAAACGAAAAGGCGGCTGGGACACCCATGGCCTGCCCATTGAACTTGCGGTCGAAAAAGCTCTTGGTATCACTAAAGAGGATATCGGTAAAAAAATCACCGTAAAACAATATAATGATGCCTGCCGTAAGGAAGTAATGAAATATACCGATGTATGGAATGACCTAACCACCAAAATGGGCTATTGGGTTGACCTTGAACATCCTTATATTACTTACAAAAATGAGTATATCGAAACCTTATGGTATTTACTGAAAGAGCTTTACAAAAAAGGTCTTTTGTATAAAGGTTACACGATACAGCCATATTCCCCTGCCGCAGGTACTGGATTGAGTTCACATGAACTTAACCAACCAGGCACCTATAAAGATGTGAAGGATACGACCATCGTTGCCGAATTTAGACTGATCAAAAGTCAGCTTCATCCAGCGATAGAAAAGTTAGTTGATGATGAAGCCGAAGATGTCGCTTTTATCGCCTGGACGACCACACCATGGACTTTACCATCCAACACGGCTTTGGTTGTAGGCAAGAAAATAAACTATGTTAAGGTTAAAACTTTCAATAAATATACCGGCGCTCCTGTATCTGTTATATTGGCGAAAGATTTAATCGGTAAGCATTTTAAAGCAGAAGGAGAAAATGCATCCTTCCAGGACTATAAATTGGGCGACAAAGTAATTCCTTGGGAACTTGCCGCTGAATTTGTAGGTGAAGAGCTTGTAGGCCTGCGCTATGAACAATTGTTACCTTATATCACCAACGAGGACTTACAAGAAAATGCCTTCCGCGTTATCCCAGGTGATTTTGTTACCACCGAAGATGGTACTGGTATTGTCCACGCCGCTCCTACATATGGTGCGGACGACTTTCGTGTAGCGAAAGAACATGGTGTACCGGGCATCTTGGTAAAAGATGAAAATGGAAAAGAAGTTCCTACCGTTGACCGTACGGGCCGTTTTGTAAGTGAAATCACAGATTTTGCCGGAAGATTTGTTAAAGAGGAATATTATAGTCTAGAGGAACGTTCAAAAGAAGACTTCAAACCTACAGACGTATTGATCTCTATCAAATTAAAAGAGGACAACAAAGCTTTCGATGTCAAAAAATATGAGCATACCTATCCACATTGTTGGCGTACAGACAAACCTGTCCTATACTATCCATTAGATAGCTGGTTTATCCGCACGACAGCAGTGAAGGAAGATTTGGTTGCATTAAATAAAACCATCAACTGGAAACCTGAAGCAACCGGTACCGGCCGCTTCGGAAACTGGTTAGAAAACTTGGTAGACTGGAACCTCTCACGTTCGCGTTACTGGGGAACTCCACTTCCTATCTGGCGTTCAGAAGACGAAAATGAAGAAGTTTGTATAGGCTCCTTACCTGAATTAAAATCCTTATTGGAAGTTTCTTTGACCTCAGCTATTTTGTCTGATGAAGAAAAAGCAAAAAACAAAGCTTACTTGGATAAGTTTGGCACAGAACAATTGGATTTACATCGTCCATATGTGGATGACATCGTTCTTGTTTCCGACGCTGGCCAAAAGTTGTTCCGTGAACCTGACTTAATCGACGTCTGGTTTGATTCGGGAGCAATGCCTTATGCACAATGGGGATTGGATCACGAAAAATTAGCTAAAGGGGAAGAGTTTCCTTTTAAAGCTGGATTTGATCATGCATATCCGGCAGACTTTATCGCTGAAGGGGTTGATCAAACACGGGGCTGGTTCTTTACCTTGCATGCGATTTCAACGATGATGTACAAATCGGTTTCCTTCAAAAATGTGGTTTCCAATGGCTTGGTGTTAGATAAAAATGGAAATAAAATGTCCAAACGTATAGGCAATGGTGTTGATCCATTCTCGACAATCGATCAATACAGTGCAGACGCGACTCGCTGGTATATGATCAGTAATGCCGCGCCTTGGGACAATCTTAAATTCAATATGGAAGGCTTAGATGAAGTCCGTCGTAAATTCTTTGGTACTTTATACAATACCTACGCCTTTTTTGCATTGTATGCCAATATCGATAAGTTCTCGTATTCAGAACCAGATATTGCTTTGGAAAAACGTCCTGAAATTGACCGTTGGATTATCTCCTTATTAAATTCCTTGACAAAACAAGTAGACGAATACTTGGCTGATTACGAGCCTACAAAAGCCGCACGAGCTATCCAAAACTTTGTTGATGAACATCTCAGCAACTGGTATGTTCGACTTTGCCGTCGTCGCTTCTGGAAGGGCGATTACTCAGAAGATAAAATTTCTGCTTATCAAACACTTTATACCTGTCTTAATACGATAGCGAAATTGATGTCGCCAATATCGCCATTTTTCTCGGATCGGTTATTCTTGGATTTGAATGCAGCCACGAACAAGGAGCAGGTTGAGTCTGTGCACTTAGCCAATTTCCCAGTATACAACGAGATTTTGGTCGATAAAGAATTGGAAGAACGTATGTCTTTAGCACAAGACATCTCCTCTTTGACACTTTCGCTGCGTAAGAAGACCTCCATCAATGTACGTCAACCATTAAACAAAATTTTGGTTCCAGTACTTGATAGTGCTTTCCAAGAAAAGGTAGAGAAAGTAAAAGATCTGATACTTTCTGAGACCAATATCAAAGATATCGAGTTCATTACAGATACCACTGGTATTATTAAGAAAAAAATAAAACCAAATTTCAAAGCTCTTGGCGCGAAAGTTGGTAAGGATATGAAGTTAGTTTCTTCGTCTATCCAATCGTTGACTATAGATCAAATCAGCACGTTGGAATCAATAGGCGAATTGGCCCTAGCAGGCACGCCATATACGATTTTACTGAGCGATGTAGAAATTATAGCAGAAGACGTTGAAGGATGGCAAGTAGCGAATCTAGGTAAATTGACCGTAGCATTAGATGTACATATCACCGAAGAATTGAAAAAAGAAGGTTTGTCAAGAGAATTGATCAACCGCCTACAAAATCTAAGGAAGGATAAAGGATTAGAAGTAACGGATAGAATTAACGTAAAGTTAACAGCTGCTTCAGAAGTGGTCAATGCTGCCAACGAAAATTTATCGTATATTTGCACCGAAATTCTAGCCGATTCATTGGTATTTGAAGATTCACTAACTGAAGGAGAGACCATCGAGATCGATGGCAAAGAACTTAAGGCATTAATCCAAAAAAATTAAATTATGGCAAACAACAACGAGAAAACACGCTATAGCGATTCAGAATTACAAGAATTCAAAGATATTATCTTGGACAAGCTTAGAATAGCAAAAGAAGAGCTTTCCTCGTTGACCGCAACGCTTAATAACAGTAATGCTAATGGTACCGACGATACTGCTGGAACGTACAAGACATTGGAAGACGGTTCAGCTACTTTAGAAAAAGAGCAAACTAATCAGCTGGCTGCTCGTCAAAAGAAATTTATCGACAACCTTGAAGCAGCGTTGGTGCGCATCGAGAACAAAACGTATGGTATTTGTAGAGAAACCGGAAAACTGATTCAAAAAGAACGTTTGAAAGCTGTTCCACATACGACTCTGAGCATCGAAGCGAAAAACAAACAATATTAATTTTAGGCATTAAATATATGGTCTTTGCTTGGGCAAGGACCATTTTTATAACACAATGAAGGGTTATACAAGACCGATCGCACTTATTGTCGCGATTCTTTTAATAGATCAATTGTCGAAGATCTGGGTTAAGCTAACCATGACAATTGGGCAAAGCCACCATATCTTGGGCAAATTTTTCCAGATTCATTTTATTGAAAATAATGGAATGGCTTACGGCATGGAATTTGGCGGCGATTATGGCAAATTGTTTTTGACGGTATTTCGCATTCTTGCCGTAGCAGGGATTGGATACGGCCTACATTACATGATCAAGAATAAATATAATCGAGGCTTTATCTTAAATGTGGCCTTAATTCTTGCTGGTGCGCTTGGAAATATCATAGATTCTGCTTTTTATGGTGTGATCTTTAGTGAAAGCACCTGGTATGATAAAGCGAGTCTATTTCCGGCAGGAGGTGGATACTCATCCTTTCTTCATGGAAAAGTAGTTGATATGCTTTACTTTCCTTTGATTCAGGGTAACTTCCCTTCCTGGGTGCCGTTTTGGGGAGGTGAAGAATTCTTGTTCTTCCGACCTGTATTCAACATTGCAGACTCTGCGATTTCTGTAGGGGTGATTTTGATTCTTTTATTTCAAAAACGGTATTTTAAAACAGAAAAAGAAGAGAAATCGAGCATCCATAGTGAAATCGTTGAAGATTAATGAAATATCCCTAAAGCCTTGTTAATCTCAAGGCTTTTATTTTTGTATATATAATACGCGAAACTACTTAAACATTGCTATTAACATGAAAAACATCAGCCTACTTCTGATACTCTGCTGCTTAATCGGAATCAAAACGGCGCAGGCACAACAGATTGAAGTTTCCAACTTAAAAAAACATATCTACTTCCTCGCCGACGACAAAATGAAAGGCAGGGGAACAGGCAGTAAGGAAGTATTTAAAGCCGCAGATTACATTGAAAAGGAATTTAAAAAATACAAACTTCAGCCCAAAGGTGAAAAAGGGTATCGCCAATCCTTCAAGGCGAAAGTATGGAAAGTAAAAGTTGATGACAGCATTCGTCAGGCAGATAATATCATTGGTTTTATTGATAATGGCGCAGCTTTAACTGTGGTTATAGGAGCACATTACGATCATCTTGGAACAGGCCGCCAAGGAAGTTCAAAAGATTCCTTAGGGGTAGGCAAAATACATAACGGAGCCGACGACAATGCTTCTGGCACTGCTGGCTTATTAGAGCTCGCACGTTATTTCAGCAGCAACAATAAAAAAGAAGCCTACAACTTACTGTTGATTGCTTTCGGCGCAGAAGAACTGGGCTTAGTTGGTTCTAAATATTTTACGGAACATCCTACCCTACCCTTGGAAAAAATCACAGCAATGCTCAATATGGATATGATTGGTCGCTATAATCCCAGCAATGGCCTCGCTGTAATCGGTTACGGAACAAGTAGTCAATGGCCAGCGATATTCAAAGATATTCAGGCACCTATAAAGTTTAATCTAAGCCGGGATGGGAATGGCGGCTCTGACCAGACTTCATTCTACAAAAAGAATATACCGGTATTGTTTTTCCATACGGGCGGACACCCAGACTACCATATGCCGACTGATGATGCCGATAAAATTGATTACAACGCTTTAAAATCCATATTAGATCTTGAAAAAACAGTAGTTGAAAATATTATGAAACAATCCAATAAAATGGATTTTGTATGGACCAATTAAACAATAAAAAGCGGACTGACGTTTAGCGAAATGTGACACTTTAACTTTTTGCATGCACAAATGCTACATCACGAATAAATAAGCCGCTTTGTAGATATACACGAATAAACTAAACAGCGCACTTGAGACAGCGTAAATGAGTCTCTATGAACAGGTGCTTGGATATCATTTAATTATTGTTGATGAAAAAAATTCTAGTGACAGGATCCAATGGATTCCTGGGTCAAAAAATCGTTGATTTACTTGCTAGCAATGACAAATATGATGTTGTTGCTCTTTCAAAAGGTCCAAACCGAAACCCGAATCAAGCGAATTACGCTTTCTTTCAAGTAGACTTATTGGACCGTACACAGTTAACAGATTTTTTGTCTGCGCAAACTTTTGATACAATCGTCCATACTGCAGCCATGACGAGTGTAGAAGCTTGTGAAGCAGATCAAGCGACTTGTCAATTGCTTAATGTCGATCTTGTTGGCTATCTCGGCGCCTATTGTGCTAAGCAACAAACACAATTGATCCACTTATCTACAGACTTTGTTTTTGATGGAAAAAAAAATGCACCTTACATTGAAACAGATCTTCCCAATCCGCAAAGTCAATATGGCAAGAGTAAATATGCTTCCGAACAAGTGCTTGCGCAGTCTGGCTGTAAATATGCTATCCTACGGACGATATTAGTCTACGGAATCAATGCTGACCCCAACCGTTCGAATCTCGTATTATGGGCTAAAGGTAAGTTGTCACAAAATGAGCCCATAAAAGTAGTCAATGACCAATGGAGAATGCCTACCTTTGTGGATGATTTGGCTTATGCTTGTCAACTCGCAATTGACCGAGAGGCGCAGGGAATATTTCACATTTCAGGTGCTGAGTTGATGTCAATCCATGAGGCTGTCTACCAAATTGCGGACTACTGGCAGCTAGATAAAGGATTGATTTCGGAGATCAGCGCTGCCAGCATTGGACAGGCAGAAAACAGGCCACGGCAGACAGGCTTTGATCTGACTAGATCTAACGCTGAATTGGGTTATGTGCCGACGTCATTTACGGATGCTTTGGCTAGCATAGATAATCAATTCAAAACGTTTGGACGATAATGACAAATAATGATATGATAGAGAAATTTGCGCGAGAGTCATACACAGAGATGAACGAATTGGTATTACCCAACGATACCAATACATTTGGAAATTTGATGGGTGGCCGTTTATTGTATTGGATGGATATCTGTTCGGCTATTGCTGCTCAAAAACACTGTAGCAATGTCGTCGTAACAGTATCTGTTGACAATGTATCTTTTAAGCGCTCCATTAAACTGGGTGAGGTCGTCACGATACAAGCTCAAGTAACACGTGCGTTTAATAGTTCTTTGGAAGTACGCATGGAAATTTTCGCGTCTAATTTACCGGAAGGCACCCGTGTAAAAACAAACGAAGCCTATTATACCTTTGTTGCTGTTGATTCGGATAATAATCCTAAAGCGGTACCGCTATTAATTCCAGAAACAGATTCAGAACGCAAAGCATATGAAGATGCATTACAGCGAAGAGAACTGCGTCTCATTCTTGCAGGGAAATTAAAGCCGGAAAATGCAAAAAAATTACAAGCATTGGTCAACCTTTTTAGCCAAAAGAACTGATGCCTAACTTTGTTTGTTCACATACTGTTTAAAAAAGCAAAAGGGAAAACGCAACGTTTTCCCTTTTTTAATTATATCGCATATGTTGGTCTTGTTCATTCGCGATAGCCTACGCGTTGCCAAGTGCCAAAATTCGATCAAACTCTTCAGGTTTAAGTGGCATAACAGACAAACGTCCCTGTCTCACCAAAGCGATATCCTGCAACTGCTCATCTGCCTTAATAGTTTCTAGTGTAACTGCGGTACTCAGTGTCTCTACAGGTTCCAGATCAACTACAACCCACCGCTCATCATCTGTTGTTGGATCTTGATAAAATTCCTTTACTACTTTGGCTACACCCACAACTTCCTTTCCTTCATTGCTATGGTAGAATAGAACCAAATCCCCTTCTTTCATCGCTTTGATATTATTCCTAGCTTGATAATTGCGGACACCATCCCAGAAGGTGCGTCCATCTTTATTAAATTGCTCCCAGCTATATTTAAATGGTTCAGATTTTACTAAGAAGTACTGCATGGTCAAATATTATTATTAAACTTTATAACCTATTGTTTCGGCATTAAAACTTCCATTTTATCGGCAAAATGCGCACAGTAGTCACGTAGGTCACCAATAACTTTTTCCGCCATCGGATCGCCTCCTGAAGAACGGATAAAAGAGTCTCCCAATGTTTGCAAAGTCTCATAGAAAAAGCGCTTCATCTCATCATAGGGCATATCTTTAGTCCAAAGGTCGATACGCATTGAATTCTTATAATGTGAATCCCATAAGGCTAGAAACATGGCTTTTGCAGGTAACTCCTCTGCACTATTGCCATCTGTAGACGACCACATGATATTTTCAGGCACGTTGTTTTCATCTAATTCTACCTGTAGTTTTATTTCAGCTTTTTTCATCTTAAATATTATTTGAACTATTTATATTGAGCTATGTTTCGTAATATGGTGATATTCTCCATTAATTCAAGACATAACCTGTCTATTATTTTTAATTTGATTTCTTACGCAAAGGTTACTTTGACAATTAAACTGGTCACACAAACAACTACCAAAAAAGCTAATTGTAATAACCACATCTTTTTATTTTGCTTTACAAAGACCCTAAATGCGATATCAACTAGGGTGAATATCAGCAACAGTAGGATAAATGCACCCCAAGTAAACAGCGCCTTTTCATCAGCGGAATTTTCCATGACAAACCAGGCAACAAGGCTTGCACTAGCGATATTTAGTGGAGTAAAGCGCACGACGTAATAAATTAGCGTTTTTTAAAATTACGATTAGTTCCTCCCGATTTTCCGCCTGCAGACTTACTTTTACTTTTTGCTTTTGGTTTAAATCCGGAAGCGCGCTGTGCATCTCGGACCTCTTTCTGTTTGATAACATATTTTTTCTCGTGAAAAGCACCCTGAAAATCTGGATTGTCTTTTCGCTTCTGATTGTCAATCTCGCGCGCAATGTCTTGTTTTTCATGAAAAGGTGTTTTCTCTATAAAGACATCTTCAGGGATTGGATATACAGGTATACTTTGCTTGATTAACTTTTCTATCTTACGAACGTAATACTTCTCAGCCTCATTACAAAACGTAATTGCATCACCTTCATTAAACGCGCGTCCAGTTCGTCCAATACGGTGCACATAGTCTTCAATAACAATAGGGACTTCAAAATTAATCACATGGCTCACATTCGAAACATCAAGTCCACGCGCAGCGACATCAGTCGCGACCAAAATACGAACATTTCCTTCCTTGAATGCATTGATCGAATTGATACGTGTATTCTGACCTTTATTGGCATGAATAACACGAACCTCATCTTTACCATATTTACGCTCCAAAAAGTGGAAGACGTTGTCCGCAACTTGCTTTGTTTTACAGAAAACAATCAATCGGCTAAAGGCTTCATCATCTTTCAGAAGATGCTGAAGTAAATTCAATTTTGTCTTTTGGTTGGGAACAACATACAATGCCTGACTAACCGTCTTTGCTGGTGTGGCTTGTTCTGACACCTCAATTACGGTCGGGAATGCTAAGAAATCACCTGCTATTTTCCGTACGAGTTCACTCATGGTAGCCGAAAACAATAAGTTTTGACGTTTGCGGGGTACGATTTCCAAAACGCGATGGATTTTACTAATAAAGCCCATATCCATCATTTTATCTGCTTCGTCTAAGACCAAAAACTTGAGCGATTTGACAACAATATGCCCCTCGAGATACAGGTCTAAAAATCTACCTGGTGTTGCCACGATTATATCTATTCCTTTTTCGAGTGTCTCTATCTGAGTTTTTGGTCCTAATCCGCCATAGAGAACCACTGAACGCAAATCGAGATAAGTAGAAAATAATTTGATATTTTCGTCTATCTGCATGGCTAGCTCTCTTGTCGGTGTTAAAATCAACGCCCGTGCATCATTTCCTTGAGCATACTTTAGCTTCATCAGCATAGGCAGCACAAACGCCGCCGTCTTTCCAGTTCCCGTTTGAGCGATTCCCATCACATCCTGTCCGGCCAATATGGGTGTAATTGCCTTTTCTTGGATTTCGGTCGGGTGTTGATACCCCGCCTCCGCTATCGCATTTAAGATCTGTTTATTGAATTTAAAATTTTCAAATGATTGCTGCATCTTGCAAAGATAAGGAAAAGAGTCCATTTGGCTTTCCTTGGCGATCAATACCACACACATTTACTTTTAATTGACATAAAAATTGGTGAAAAGCACATTATAAAGTCTAATATTTTGGTTTTTAAGAGAATTAAAGCATTTTTGTACTGTATAAACAAACTTTTTATCAGGTTGATATGAAAAAATTATGGATGTGTTTGTTGTTCATAACAACAGGCTTTACTGCATTTGCCGACGAAGGGATGTGGTTTTTAATGTATTTGAAGCGTCTGAATGAGTCAGATATGCAGAAAAAAGGACTTCGTTTAAGTGCCGAAGAAATCTACAGCATTAACAACTCTAGTCTAAAAGATGCAATTGTACAATTCAACGGCGGATGTACAGCAGAAATCGTTTCAGACCAAGGCTTGGTATTTACCAACCACCATTGTGGATATGGTGCCATTGCCGAACTTTCTACGCCGGAAAATGATCATTTGACAAATGGCTTTTGGGCCAAATCCAAATCTGAGGAACTAAAGCCAAAATCTCTGTCGGTTCGCTTTTTTGTTCGTATGGATGATGTTTCCAAGCGAATCTTAGGTCTCGTGAACAACAAAATGTCTGAAGATGAACGTAAAAAGATCATCGCAGCTGAAACGGCTAAAATCCAAAAGGAAAATAGCGAAAACGGCAAGTACGTGGTTGAGGTAAAATCATTCTACCAAGGCAACGAGTACTATTATTTTGTATACCAAGATTACAATGACGTTCGGTTGGTAGGAACCCCTCCAAATAGCATTGGAAAATTTGGTGGTGATACCGATAACTGGGAATGGCCACGTCATACTGGTGACTTCTCAATTTTCCGTGTCTACGCTGATAAGAATGGGAATCCAGCAGAGTATGCACAGGACAATGTTCCTTTGAAACCTAAGCATTTCCTTCCTGTAAGCTTAAAAGGTGTTCAAGAAGGAGATTTTGCGATGATTTTAGGTTACCCTGGTCGTACAAACCGTTGGATGCCTTCAGGAGGGATCAATCAGAATGTGAAATTCGCCTATCCCGCCTGGGTAGAAGCGTCTAAAACTGGTATGGATGCGATGAAAAAATTTATGGATCAAGATCAAGCGGTCAAATTGAACTACGCGTCTAAATACTCTCAAGTAGCGAATTACTGGAAAAATCGTCAAGGGATGATTGACGCTTTGACATTGCATAAAACGGCGGAAGCAAAAGCAAAAGACGAGGCTAAATTTGACAAATGGGCAAATAAAACTGCAAATAAAGCCGAATATGGTGATGTCATCAATACAATCAATGAGTTTTATGCAGCAACGAACGATAAAGCTAGACATGACAACTATTTAATGGGCATGTTGCGTTCCAGTGCGATTGCAGCTCTTCCCTATTCAATCGGATCCGGATTGGAAGTATATACTGCTGGAGACGAAGCGCAAAGGAATGCAATTCTCCCACGTTTAAAATCTGCCATAGATGCTGGTTATGAAAAGATGTACATGCCTCTTGAAGAGCAAGTATTGATTGACGAATTGAACCTGTATGCTAAAAAGGCTGGAAATATAGCACCATATATTGCAGAATTGGCAGCTAAGAACAATGGCGACTTTACAGCTTTTGTCAAAGAAGCTGTGAAGAACAGCATCTTCGCTTCGGCTGAACGCCTGAACAATTACTTGGAAACTCCGAATGCTGAAATCTTGGCAAATGACCCATTGTATAAACTTTCTTCAGCTTTACTCAATAGATATCGTCAAACCGATCCTAACTGGAAAATCCAGGACGACAAATTTGAAGCTGCTTATCGTAAGTATGTTGCCGGGGTATTGGCCTCGAATCCAAAAGGTAAATTCTATCCGGATGCCAACAGTACTTTGCGGTTAACTTACGGTTCGATAAAAGGCTTACCAAACGATCCGCGTAACGATGCTGACAAGAACTTTTACACGACATTAAAAGGTACCATTGCAAAGTACAAAAAAGGTGATGAGGAGTTTGATTTACCACAACGTTTAATTGACCTGTATAATAATAAGGACTATGGTCGCTATGCGGACAAAAAAGGATATTTACCAGTAAACTTCCTAAGTGACAACGACATAACAGGCGGAAACTCCGGGTCGCCAGTAATAAATGGTAATGGCGAATTAATTGGCCTAGCTTTTGATGGTAATATTGAAGCAATGGCTGGTGATGTAATCTTTGACCATAAGCTACAACGTACAATTTCAGTGGATATTCGTTATGTATTATTTATCATCGATAAATTTGCAGGGGCGACCAACATTATTGACGAACTAAAGATTGTTGAATAGTTTTTTCAGCTTTTTCGAATAAAAAAAACGAAATTTATTTTCTATTTGATTCGTTTTTGTATATTTAAGGAGTGTTTAGGAAAAACCATAAAAACTAAAATTATAATTATAAAAAAATGGAAAACTACGTAAAATTAAAAGAGTTAGTAGCTTCTATCGAAGCTGATGCAGACAAGTTCTTCAACAATGGTAATTCTGCAGCTGGTACACGTGTACGTAAAGGATTACAAGAAATCAAAACTTTAGCACAAGAAATTCGTAACGAAGTAACTGCTAAGAAAAACGACGGAAAATAGTCTTTTTCGGAGTTAACATAAAAAAGGCCTTTCAAATGAAAGGCCTTTTTTTAGAAGGCTGCAGTCTCTCATAGACCTTTTCCCCTCCATCGTTTTTACTTTGTATTACAAGTTAGCTGACAAAAAGGTAATTATTATTGGAACAGCATTTTGCAATGTTTATAAATTGCCAAGTTCCATAATAAATTGAACAGTTTCTTTATTCATGTGCTCAGATAGTACACTTGTAAACTGATCGGTCATCGCCTTTCTTGACAAACGTTTCACTTTAGTGTTCTCTAACTTCTTTTTATCCATCACAACGGTGTTACTAAATTCGACTTTTGTTGCAAAATAGGAAACGTGCTGACTTGGCACCACTAACCCTAAAATCATCCCAGGCAGACCATTGATAGATTCGGGACCGCCGCTGATGGGAATTTCATTGCAATAGTAGCCAATGACATAAATAGAGTCTGGTGTAATACCATTGGCCCTCCTACAATTATACCCTGCAATCTCGCGATACTCATCTGTGATTTTCCACTTGATACGCCTCATCGAGTCCTGAACGATGATTTTCTCACCTACTATATCGTTATATCTCAAAAACGATCGGTTAAGCATATTGGAAAGTGTTGTTGCATCAAAATCCAATGCAAGCATCATAATGTACTGTTTAATCTCAGCGTCCAGCCCATCATCTTTTATAGATTCAAATAAAGTCTCTGTAGTATTGAATTTCAGAGATTTCTTCAATATCGCACTTTCCGGCAACCTAGGTACTATACGCTCAAAAAACTGCTTTGAGTTATTATCGGCCTTACTGATAAATTTTTTAGTTACGATATTCTTCATGTACATCGTTTTGTCGTAGGAAATAGTCCCAGCTCGTCCAAATAGCACGTACTGTGCTTTTAAACCTAGGGCAGAACAACAGAAAAGGAGAAAAAAGATATATTTTAACATTGTATCTTGCTTAATATTTTATAAAAACATTTTTGTAAAATCCCATGATAGTTTAAGCATATAATATCTGCGTATCGTATCATACCGGCGTTGGGTGAAGACAGAAGTCGATGCCGAGCGGCTAAAGCCTTTATTCTGATTAAGAATATCGTTGATCATAAAATCCAAGACCAATGATTCGTCTTTCAAGAATTTCTTACTCACACCCGGATGCAACAGAAACTGCTCAAACTTCTCGTCAAATGCTTTTGTAGCTGCTTCATAGGAGTAGGTATAATTGGTATAAACCTTAAATGTTTTGTTGAAAAAATACTCCACACTTCCATTGGAAGCAAATACAAAACCGTTGCTGTTGGTATTGCGTTCCAAACTTGATTTCATCAAACGATATTGTGGACTAAAGTTCAGATCGAAATTTAGACCAGTTTTGGTATCTCTCTTGAAATTATACGTAAAATTGAAATTCGTCGTATTTACTTTATTCAATTGGTGATTGAACATATTATAGTTGTCACTCATATTCACATAAAACTGTGGTGAATTTGACAGTCCTAGTTTTTTGCTCAATTTGAAGTAAACTCCAGACCAGACATTCAGGGAAGTATTTGTTTTGCCCACCACATTATTCCAAGTATAAGTGTTTATTCCTTTTAGCGTATCAATATTCTGCGTAATTGGATTCTTTTCTGTAGAAATATTACCTCCGACATAGAGATAATTTCCACTCAATACACGGAAAGAGTTATAATTCAAATTCAATGAATTCCTAAATGATGGTTTTAAGTTTTCATTCCCTAAATAACGGTTAATCTGATCTGAGTTATCTAAGATCGGTTGAATTTGACTCATGGAAGGCAATTGATTTTTACCGGTATAGTTCAACCATAAACCCTTACTTTTCGTAAAAGAATAGCCTGCACTTACATTTGGATTATACGTAAAGTAGCTTCTCGTAATTCCTTGGATCGTATAGTTATTGAACTGTTTCAGTTTGTCATTATTGAAATTGTTAGCAACCGTGAACTTAAATTTTTCAGTGGTATGAACTATGGCTAATTTGTATTGACTACTGTTGCGATCAAAATCATAGTTATTACTGAACCGGCGGTCCAATTGATTATAATTCCCCTGTCCATCATTATTGAAAGATTCCACTAAAGAACTACTGCTGCTCTGCTCAATTCCTGTTCCGACAACAAGATTCCAAATTTTGGATAAGGGTTCGGTATAGGAAATTGAAGCACTCAGCACATCGCTTGTATTATTGCGCACCTTACTTTGATCTGTCAATGAATCTGTTTTTAGGCCATAATTTCTCAGATCGGAGTTGAGATGCCCAGTACCTTTCATCTCATTTCTTTTCCATTGACCATCAAATGTAAAAGAGCGTCCTTTTTTCTTGAATTTATGGGTAAAATAGGCGCTAAAGTTGAACTCGTTGATGTTATTTTTCACCAATTCCCTTGTATTCTCGGCAATGGTTGTATCTGCGTCTTGGCCAAACTGATAAGCTTCACGTTTGTTATCTGACCAAAGATTCTTTCTTGATGCTCCACCTCGTATGGTCAGCAGATTTGATGAATCTAATTTCAGATCATATTTCAGATTGGCACGATGCTGGTCATTTTCAGTATCGACATTCTTCACTGATTTGTTATTGATCAAACCGCTCATAATCGTTTCATCATTTCCATCGCTGCTCAATCGTCCATATTTGTAATTCATGTTAACTGTATGTTTATCCTTATCAAATTTATCCGAGAAGTTAACGCCCGAATTTATAGCCTTAGGTACACCAACTACCCCTTCTCCTGAAAAAGGATCTGTAAAACTGGACCAGCTCATCGATCCGTCTTCACCATAAGATACCCCCGAATCACCACCATACTTTTGTGCATCCTGCCAATTCATGCTCGTTGTACCATTGTTACCAAAAAGCCCATATAAGGATATTTTCTGTGCTCCCTTAAATTTGTTCAGCATCAATTGCCCCATATAGTAGTCGTCGGTTCCCACTCCAACAAGTGCTTTCCCAAACATACCGTTTTTGGAACCGTCCTTCAACTTAACATTGATGGTTTGCTCACGCTGACCATCATCCACCCCAGTTCGCTCGGCCTGTTCTGATTTTTTCTCGTAAACCTGAACTTTATCCACCATATCCGATCGGATATTGCGCGTCACCAAGGTCGGATCGTCGCCAAAAAACTCCTCTCCGTCTACCAATACTCTCTTCACTGTTTTACCTTGTGCAGTAATCTTTCCGGACGCATCAACGGTGATTCCGGGCAAAGCTTTTAGCAAATCTTCGACCTTGGCATTTTTTTCCACTTTAAAGCTACCGGCATCATATTCTGTGGTATCGCCTTTAATTGTAATCGGAATACGGCCAGTAACGATAACCTCTTGTAATAATGTAGCTGTATTTGTCATACCAATAGCCAATCTGGAGTAATCCACACCAGGTTGAATCTCCGTATAAAAATCGCCATACTTGGGATAACTCACAATCAGCACATAAGATCCTGTATCGGGCTTGGCTAAGGAAAACAGACCATTTTCGTCAGATCTCGTAAAGCCTGTTAATATAGAGTCTTTAGCAGTCAACAGCATGATTGTTGCGTCTGATAACTTTAATTGGTCCTTTACATCACTTATTTTTCCAGCAATCTTGGATTGACCTAAGGCCAGACCAGGAATAGCAAAAATAAAAAATAAGAGCATTTGTAAAACTCTTCTCATAAAATTGTTGGATAGTGAATTATTATAAATATAACATTAGTAGATAAAACCAATGTTTTGTTACAGTAAATTTAATTTTATTTCTTGAAAGATGGATTCTCGCATCTAGCTCAAGTAATCGACGGAAACAAGAAAGTCCATTTCGCAAAAACTCAGATCCTGTATATTCTACCAAAAAAGGACTTTTTACGATAATGGATAATGTTTCTTCTGTTGCATATAGATCAACTGCCACAACTGGAGACAGAAGAAACATATCAACACGGCAAAAGATATTTGGCAAGCTATCCCACTATAATTTTTAAGATTTGGGTTTATGTCCGCCAGTTCAATTTTGGCCATGAGATAGTTATTCAACATGATTCCGCAAACGGTTCCCAGGAGAAAAAATGTAATTGCATATTTTTTATTTGACAGCGCTTTCTCTCTATTTTTCTCAAGTGCTGCAATACTACCCATGATCCGTTGTTCAAAATCGTCGAATGGCACTTCTACTTTGCTCATTTGCATAACCTTACTGAATTTTTCATGCTGCTTATCCATAATATTCTGCTTTTTTAATTAACTGACTCAATATGATCTGCATATTTTTACGGCCCCGGTGCAAGATCACTTTTGTATTTGCTAATGTCCACCCCATAATTTCCTGAATTTCATCCATCGACTGTTCTTCGAGATAGAATAAGCGTAACGCAACAGACTCCCGGGCAGGCAGAATAGTGAGTGCATCGTTGATCATTTCTTTTCTTTCATGTTCGATTATTTCATCCAATACAGAATCCTCATGCGACGTGTCATGATGGGATAGATCAAAATTGACCAGGTCTAGTTTCTTATGGCGAATGGCATTAAAAGCCACATGCACCACAATCCGGTAAAACCAGGTACTAAATTTGGATTTTCCTTTAAAGGATGACAGCGATTGATAGCACTTTATAAATGCTTCCTGAACGGCATCTTCTGCCAAATGCTCTTCCTTTACAATAGAAAGAGCGACAGAAAATGCCATATCCTTATACGTTTTTATAAAATAACGATAAGACTCCACGTCACCTGACAGAACTTTCCGAATATAGATCTCATCCATTGGTGGGTTAAATATCGCGTTTTTTATCCAATCGGTTAGCAATTATCATTGCAAGCCCTGCAGAAATAATCAAAATTGCTACGGCGAGTGAATCCGGCAAATCAGTCTTGATATAATTGTCCAATACACCGACAATGAATAAACCAATTCCGATACCTAGAACCAAAATCCCCGGCTTTTGCCAATCTATAGGCTCCCTTTTTCTGCTCTCGCCGGGAACATGTACTGCGGTACTCCGATAGCGCATAATAAAATAAACACACAGGGTGATACATGTAAATAACCCGATCCCCAAAATGGCTCCTACTGATTGCTTTTCCATAATTATTTGAATTAGTTTACTCATTAGTCACCATCATTCCCGAAAAGGTTACAACAAATTGAGTTAAATGTGTCGATTTGTGTAAATTTGTTTCAAACACAAACAATATGCAAAACATTAAAGAATATGTAGAAGCAAACAAGCAACGTTTTTTAGATGAGTTGTTTGATTTATTGCGTTTACCGTCAGTAAGTGCTGATCCTAAATTTAAAGGAGATGTGGAGAAGACTGCTGAATTTGTTGCTCAGAAATTGCGTGAAGCAGGAGCCGACAATGTAGAAGTTTGTCCTACTGCTGGTAATCCAATCGTTTATGGAGAAAAAATTATTGACCCGGCGCTACCTACTGTATTGACTTATGGGCATTACGACGTACAACCTGCTGATCCATATGAGTTGTGGGATACCCCTCCTTTCGAACCGACAGTCCGTGATGGCAAAATTTATGCACGTGGTTCTGCCGACGACAAGGGTCAATTTTATATGCATGTAAAAGCCTTCGAATACATGATTAAAAATAATGCCTTGGCATGTAACGTCAAATTTATGATTGAGGGTGAAGAGGAAGTTGGCTCAGTCAATTTAGGTACCTTCGTTAAAGAAAATACAGAAAGACTGAAAGCTGATGTTATCGTTATTTCGGACACATCGATGATTAGCATGGAGCAACCTTCCTTAGAAACTGGCTTACGTGGGCTTTCTTATGTCGAAGTGGAAGTTACTGGTCCGAACAGAGATCTACACTCCGGCGTATATGGAGGAGCTGTTGCCAATCCGGCGACAATATTAGCAAAACTGATCGCGTCGTTACATGATGAGAACAATCATATCGCTATTCCAGGATTCTATGATGACGTTGTCGAATTAACTACTGAAGAACGCAAAGCATTAAATGAAGCGCCTTTTGACATTGAAGAATACAAAGCAGACCTTGGTATTCAAAATGTCTGGGGAGAGAAAGGCTTTACGACACTAGAACGTACCGGTATTCGCCCAACCTTAGAAGTAAATGGCATTTGGGGTGGATATATTGGTGAAGGGGCCAAAACCGTATTGCCTTCGAAAGCGAATGCAAAAATCTCCATGCGCCTTGTGCCAAACCAAAACTCCCAACGTATTACAGAACTTTTCAAAAAACATTTTGAAGCTATTGCCCCAGATTATGTGAAGGTAGAGGTCAAACCTCACCATGGTGGTGAACCAGTTGTGACACCGACCGACAGCGTCGCTTACAAAGCTGCAGAAAAAGCCCTGCATGAAACATTTGGTGTTCAGCCTATCCCTACACGTGGCGGCGGTTCTATTCCAATCGTTGCTCTTTTTGAAGAAGTACTGGGTTTAAAAACAGTGCTTTTGGGCTTTGGCTTGGATAGCGACAACCTACACTCGCCAAATGAAAAATATGGTATTGTGAATTACCTCATGGGAATTTCAACAATTCCATTATTTCATAAATATTACGCAGAACTAAGTAAATAATTTAGTTTTTCATTAGATAAAGGGTTATTTTTAAATTTTAGAAATAACCTTTTATCGTTTTATGGATTTTGATTTTCGCTTAATTGTTTTTTATACTGCAGCTCAACACCTTAATTTCACCAAAACTGCTTCGGCACTTTTCATCTCGCAACCTGCAGTAAGCAAAAATATCCAAGAACTGGAAAAGAAACTCGGAGTACCGCTCTTCGAAAGAAAGGGAAACAACCTCAACCTCACTGATTCAGGTCAAATTTTATATAAATATGCCCAACAGATTATTACGCTGTATAATCAGGCTGGCCAAGAAATACAAGAATTGCAGGAAGGCCGAAAAGGAAAACTTATTTTAGGGGCTAGTACAACTATTTCTCAATACGTTTTACCAGCTTTACTTGCCGACTTTCTAACGCAATATCCTAACAATCGCATCGAGTCTTTTCAATCCAATAGCCGCAGCATTGAAGAACAACTTATCGATAAAACATTGGACCTAGGTATTACTGAAGGTTCTACAGACAATAGAGCCCTGAAATATATTCCTTTTATGAAGGATGAGCTCGTCCTAGTCACAAATAGCAAAAACCCACTATTAGCACAATTAAAAAAACCTGCATTGTCAGACATGACACGACTGCCTTTGGTACTACGCGAACAAGGTTCGGGGACACGAACAATTATTGAGAACGCACTAAAAGATAATCGCATTAACTTATCAGCAGTACATATAGAAATGATCTTACCTTCAACAGAGAGTATAAAAGGCTACCTAGCCCGTCGCGACAGCTTCGCTTTTTTGTCTATTCATACGGTTCAAAAAGAAGTATTAAATAATTTGCTGACCATTATCGATATTCCACAACTGAAAATAGAACGTTACTTTTATTTTACCCATTTGTATGGAGGTCTTTCGGGCACGCCTAATCAGTTTCTACAATTCTGCCTGCGACAAAACTTCGGGTTATAACTAAAGGTTATATCTCATAAAAAAACGGGGTTTTAATTTCGGGGTTGAGGCAACTAGATTTGTACAAATAAATTAGTGTAATGGATTATAAAAGTCTGACAAATTATTTAAAAGCCCTAAGCTGGATCATTGTCGCATTGATCATTACGTGTACAACTTTATGTGTATTTCCGTTAAAATATGAGGGACATCAAAGAGAACCAGATTCTCTTGAAATACGCAACGACTCGCTTGTTACCCACGTTTCCCAATTCAAAGGAATTTCCTTCAATGATAATCCCGAGGGCGAAATTGCCCGTTATGGTGAACATCTAATTAAAAGAACCTACGATTATTTTTATGATGGGGAAGTCAAAATAGGGAACAAGCTTGCCTGTAGCAGCTGCCATCTCAATGGTGGCACAAAAGCTTTTGCGGCTCCATATGTTGGTCTCACGAATGTTTTCCCAACATATATCGCACGGGAAAATAAGATTGAATCACTCGAAGAACGTATTAATGGTTGTTTTGAGCGAAGCATGAACGGCCGAGCCATACCAGAAAACAGCAAAGAGATGAGAGCTATCGTCACCTATATTAAGAATATTAGCGTAAATACCGTTACCAAGGGTCGGCTGGCAGGTCAAGGATTTATTAAAATGGATATTCCCAACCGCGCTGCAAACTTGAAACATGGTCAGCTGGTTTTTGAGAACAAGTGTACAAGCTGTCATGGAAAGGATGGACAAGGTCTTCCGCAAGTGGCTGGAAAAGGATATCAATATCCTCCCTTATGGGGAAAAGATAGCTACAATGATGGTGCTGGAATGGCACGATTACTTACCGCTACCCGTTTTATCAAAGCTAATATGCCTTTGGGCGCAACTTATGACGCACCGCAATTGAAGGACGATGAGGCCTATGATGTCGCAGCATATATCAATTCTTTCGATAGGCCCCAAAAATCAAATAAGCAATTGGACTATCCCAATCTAAACAGAAAGCCCAAAGACAGCCCATACCCCCCGTACGCCGATAACATAAGCATAGAACAACATAAACGCGGTCCTTATAATTTCTAACCGTAGACACCCCATTAAATCAATAATAAATATGAAAAAACAATTTACAATCGCTTGTATTCTTTTAGCGATAACGACTATACAAGCGAAAGCACAGGAAAACAAATTGTTGCTCAATAATCAGCAATACACTGGTGCTGTTGCAAAGAAAAAAACGTATAAAGCGATCTATCAGTTGGACAGTAATGATCCAAAAACAATTGAAAAAGCAATCCGTAATATTAACAATGTATTAAAAGACCCGCGATTAAAGGGGCACTTGCAGGTTGAATTAGTTGCATTTTCTGGTGGTACAGAAGCTTACTTAAAAAAGAACAGTCAGTATGAGAAACCATTGAAGGATCTGGTAGAGAAAGGTGTTATCATAGCCCAATGCTTAAATACTTTGGAAGAGAAACATATTGCCAAAGAAGAGCTATTTGATTTTATAGGCTACGTACCCAGTGGCAATGGTGAATTAATCTTACGAGCAAATGAAGGTTGGGTTATCGTTAAACCATAAGTATAATGAAAAATTTTCTACTGCTTGGTCTAACAATCGCATTATTGGGAGCTCAGGAAATTAAAGCACAAGAGCATCGTTTTGACCCACCTTGGAATAATCCACCCGAATCGGCGCTGAATTTTACGGTACCCGGGATAGATAATATTCCAGACTTATATGGTGATATCGAAAATCCGCAGCTTACCGTTTTTTTCGCGGGCAATCAATTTATGGTAGTCGATGATCTACTTGCATCATTCAAAAAAGAATACCCACAATACGAGCGTATTTTTGTTGAAACACTCCCACCAGGCATTTTAGCTAAGCAGATTAAAGGCGGATCAATCACGATAGGTAATCTACGCCTTACACATAAGCCAGATATTTATACCGCAAGTAAAAGAGCGATCAATGAAATGGCAGATTATTTCAGCTATACACAGGTTTATTGCTACAACAATATCTGTTTAATGGTTCCAGCAGGAAATCCTGGCAATGTCAGCACATTGAATGATCTGGGAAAGGAAAATATTCGTATTAGCATGCCTAACCCTCAATGGGAAGGAATCGGTGAACAGATCAAAGCATCCTATAAAAAAGCGGGCGGCGAACAACTCGTCAAGAAAATCATGGAAGATAAGGTCAAAGATGGCAGTACTTACCTAACCAAGATTCACCATCGCGAGAGCCCTATGCGGATATTATACAATCAGGCAGACGCGGCTCCAGTCTGGACTTCAGAAGTAGTATACCAAAAACTCATTGGTCATCCTGTTGAAGGAATTATCATTCCGGATGCTTACAACACTAATGCAAGCTACGTTGCTGCTAAGTTAAAAAAAGCGCCACATCCCCGGGCTGCCGATGACTTTTTAAAATTCATGAAATCGCCGACAGCGAAGTTCATTTACAGAAAATACGGCTTCACAGTAGACTAAAAAAGAAAATGGGTAATTAATTATCCATTTTCTTTCTTTACTTTAGGTCAAAATTAGTTGACTTGTATGATCCTATTGCTTAAAAAAATCCATCGGTATTGGTACTTTATCAGCGTTCTCCTTGTTTTCGTCCTATTTTTCCCTTATATCTATTTTTTAGCACGGCGTCCCGAAATAAACTATGCCAAAATTGCGCGGATGAGACGCTGGGTATCAGTTGGTGGGTCGGCACTGGCCGGTGTATTTTTTAAGGTCAGCTATGAATCAAAAATAGATTGGAACCGTTCCATGGTACTGTGTCCCAATCATACTTCAGTCCTGGATATAACAGCCCTCACCTATTTGTGCCCCGCCCCTTTTTCATTTATCGGAAAAGCTTCACTACTTAAAAATCCGGTGACACGAATTTTTTTCAAAACAATAGACATCCCCGTCACTAGAAGAAGTAAAGTATCGTCATTCAAGGCATTCCAGCGCGCCAATGAACTTGTGCAAAATGGCCGAAGTGTCGTTATCTTTCCAGAAGGAAAAATTGACGATAGTTTTCCACCTCAGATACACAAATTTAAATCTGGTGCCTTTCGTATCGCGATTCAGAACGATGTACCCACGGTTCCAATTATTATAGAAAATGCTTGGGATATCTTCTTCGATGACGGTTCGAAAAGGGGATCTCGACCAGGAATTGTTAAAATACATGTGTTCAATCCGATAGAGACCAAAGATTTTAACGATGATAATGCAGCAGAATTGGAGAAAGTGGTCTATGAGAAAATGCAATCCTATTGGATTATGAAGAATAAATCGTATTTTCATAACCTAGAGAATCTCCAAAAAATATGTCAGGAAAGATCTTAATCGAAATCAAGGATATTGCAAGAGAATACCAGATTGGCGCTGAAACAATTCATGCTTTAAGCTCTGTAACGCTCAATATCCATAAAGGAGAATTTGTCGCCTTAATGGGGCCCTCGGGCTCAGGAAAATCCACGTTAATGAATATTCTTGGCTGCTTGGATACACCAAGCCGGGGAGATTACATCCTCAATGGAATTAATGTTAGCGAGATGACTGACGATGAACTTGCGGAAGTAAGAAATAAAGAGATTGGTTTTGTCTTTCAAACATTTAATCTTTTACCTAAGAATACAGCACTTGAAAACGTAGCTCTCCCGCTTATTTATGCGGGGTATACTAAGGTTAAGCGGGAAGAAAAAGCCACTGCTGCACTAGAAAGCGTGGGCTTAGGACATCGTATGGACCATAGGCCCAATGAACTTTCGGGAGGACAACGACAACGTGTTGCTGTTGCAAGAGCACTAATTAACGATCCATCCATTATTCTTGCCGATGAGCCAACAGGAAACCTCGACACAAAAACGTCCATTGAAATTATGGGCCTACTTGAAGAAATTCATTCTAGAGGTAATACCATCATTCTAGTCACACACGAAGAAGATATCGCGTTACATGCACACCGTATTGTACGTATGCGGGATGGGCTGATTGAAAATGATTATCCTAACCCCGATATTAAATCAGTGTCCCCAAGATTGAATGCTTTAAATGAAAAGGGAAGTGATTTCGAGAATATTTAAAAATATTATAAAACTATAAATCAACAACTTACATTAAACCCTCAAAAATAACATGCAATTTACTTGCTTAAGTTAAATTAAATCATAGTTTTGCGAAAATAGAGAACTTAAATTGTTTTTATATGTATTGGACATTAGAATTAGCTTCGCATCTAGAAGATGCACCGTGGCCAGCAACAAAAGATGAATTAATCGATTACGCTATTCGTTCGGGTGCACCTGTTGAGGTGATTGAAAACTTACAATCTCTTGAGGATGATGGCGAGCCATATGAAAATATCGAAGAAATTTGGCCCGACTATCCAACAAAAGACGATTTCTTCTTCAATGAAGATGAATACTAAAAAATAAAAAACGCCTTTAAAATAAAGGCGTTTTTTATTAAAGGCTGCTCCTGCCATTCGTAGACGATACAGTGTAGCTCATATGGTGTCTCACAAAGGTTTTTATGCTATAGTTTTAATCCATTTTAATAAAGACAAGTCTCATAGGTATGAAGATAAAATTAAAGCTATTATTGTTTTTGTTTATAAGCTGTATGGTCTGCCCAAGCTCATTTGCGCAAGAACAACAAATTGCCAATAAAAATATTGTTGTTTTAAAAAGGTTTGTCCAACGTCTACATGATCATAATCTAGCTACCGATGTTATTCTAAGTCAAGACCTAATAACATCAGAAAAACAAGAAGAAGATATGCAGGAGTACTTATTGGCGAGTATCGACGAAATCAGGATAAATATACAAAGTAAGGATATTGAAAAATTGGAATATCTCAGCTTTGATCAAGCGGGAAGGAAAGAAACAAGCGATATAGATCTAGAAGGTATTGATCCGCAGCAAGTTTACTTTGTCAAATATCTCAAACGTTTTGTATTTGCTGTAGTCATTCGTGATAAAAAAATTGCATCGCTCACATTAGTCTCTAAAGGCAATAACAAAGCCCATTTTGTTTTTTATTAATTTCTCTTAAGATCTTATACCTAGGTCATTTTATATCACTTATTTAAATATCGCTATCAAAGAAAAATTCAAGTAGTCTTTTGACACTATATTGTATAGCATAATTATAAGCAATAGGAGGGTAATGATGCTTTCTTAAAAATTTTTCAATAAAAACACTTGCATTTTATAATTCTATCAACCATATTTGTATTAATAAAAATAACAATGATAATAACTGTATCAAATAAAGCTTGGTGGTGGCGCAACGGATAACGTTGTGGCAAAATCCTATTGCATTATTTGATTAATACATCAAGATATGATGGGCTTGCCTAAATTAGGTAAGCCTTTTTTTATTTAAATTAACCATGAAAGAAATTTTAGCTCATTTATTTGAATACAAGACATTTTCTCGGCAAGAAGCCTACGAAATCCTCACCAACATTACGATGGGCAAATATGACAGCCACCAGATTGCTGCTTTTATGACGGCCTACGGTATGCGAAGTATCCGTGTTGAAGAGCTCGGGGGATTTAGAGATGCGATGTATGACTTATGCCTCAAACTGGAGTTTAGCGGTTATAATTTAATTGACCTTTGTGGTACTGGTGGTGATGGTAAAAATACTTTCAATATCTCAACGATAGCATCTTTTGTTACAGCTGGAGCTGGTTACCACGTCGCGAAGCACGGTAACATCGGCGTCTCCTCAAGCTGTGGGTCATCCAATGTCATGGAATATTTAGGTTATCGATTTAGCAACGATAAATCTGAACTACAACGTCAGCTTGATGAGGCCAATATTTGTTTTCTACATGCACCGCTGTTTCATCCGGCCATGAAAACCGTTGCTCCAATACGTCGTGCGCTAGGCGTTAAGACATTCTTTAACATGCTTGGACCATTGACAAATCCGGCCAATCCAAGATTTCAATCTGTTGGTGTATTTAGTTTAGAATTAGCAAGACTGTATGGATATTTATATCAAAACACCAATAAACAATATTCCATTATTCATGCTTTAGATGGATATGATGAGATATCCATGACTGGCGATTTCAAGATAATCAATAATCAAGGGGAGAATTACTACAGTATGGAAGATCTCGGTTTTGAGACGGTTTCAGCGCATGAGTTAACCGGGGGAGACAGCGTAGCAGACGCTGCCAAAACATTTTTATCTATCTTGAATAACAAGGGGACAGATGTACAAAATAATATTGTTTTGACCAATGCTGCCTTTGCTATTAAAACATTTAATCCCGAAAAATCTTTCGGTGACTGTTTTTATGAAGCTGAAAGCTCATTGATGGAAGGCAAAGCTTTGCGAAGCTTCCAAAAACTAATTAAAAAATAAGATGGCGATCAAAATAAAAGTTTGTGGTATGAAATATTCCGACAATATAGCGGCTGTAGCTTCTCTGGGAGTGGACTATATGGGATTTATATTTTATGATCAATCCAAACGTTATGTTGGCGAAAACTCTTCAATATATATAAAGGAGCTTGAGAACCTAAACAAGGTTGGAGTTTTCGTCAATGCAAGCCTGTCAGAAATTCTTGTTAAAAAAACTGAATTTAAATTAAATGTAATTCAGCTACATGGAGATGAATCTGCAGAATTCTGCCGCGAATTGAAAGAAAAATCAAAAGCTACGATCGTTAAAGCTTTCGGAGTAGATCAAGACTTTGATTGGATAGCTTTGGATTCTTACGCTAATATTGTAGATTACTTTTTATTTGATACGAAAAGCAATTCCTACGGCGGTACGGGATTACAATTTGACTGGTCCCTATTGGACCAATACACACTTATCACGCCCTATTTTCTGAGCGGTGGTTTGGACGCTGAAAATATCAAAACAGCGCTAGAAAGAAATGATCCTCGGCTATACGCCCTGGATTTAAATTCAAAATTTGAAGTAGAACCCGGGTTAAAAGATATTGATCTATTAAGCCAAAGTATAAATACTATTAAAAATGAGTATATATCAAGTCAATGAAAAAGGATATTATGGCCCATTTGGAGGAGCCTATATCCCTGAGATGCTCTATCCAAATGTGAAGGAGCTACGTGAAGAATATCTCAAGATTATCGAAGAAGAGAGCTTTCAGGAGGAATTTAATCAACTGCTCAGCGATTATGTTGGACGTCCATCTCCCTTATATCATGCCAAGCGTCTATCGGAAAAATATGGAACTACCATTTACTTAAAACGTGAGGATCTTAACCATACCGGAGCCCATAAAATCAATAATACCATTGGCCAAATTCTATTAGCAGAACGCTTGGGTAAAAAGCGTATCATCGCAGAGACCGGTGCAGGGCAGCATGGTGTTGCCACCGCTACAGTGTGTGCACTAAAAGGGATACAATGTGCGGTTTATATGGGTGAAATTGATATTCAACGCCAAGCTCCAAACGTTGCACGGATGAAGATGATGGGAGCCGAAGTTATCCCAGCGACATCAGGGTCAAAAACACTAAAAGATGCTACAAATGAAGCGTTAAGGGATTGGATAAACAATCCTGTCGACACCCATTATATCATTGGCTCTGTTGTAGGCCCACACCCTTATCCTGATATGGTTGCTCGGTTTCAGTCTATTATTTCTGCAGAAACGAAAAAACAGCTCTTCACAAAGACGGGAAAAGAAAATCCAGATATAGTGTTGGCGTGTGTCGGAGGAGGCTCCAACGCCGCAGGTATGTTCTATCACTATCTGGATGAAGAATCAGTTCAATTGTATGCTGTCGAGGCCGCTGGCCACGGTGTTGATTCAGGCGAATCCGCTGCTACAACAGCGTTAGGAAAAGAAGGAGTCTTGCATGGAAGTCGCTCCATCCTTATGCAAACAGCAGATGGTCAGGTCATAGAACCGTATTCCATATCCGCTGGGCTCGACTATCCCGGAATTGGCCCGCAGCACGCCTGGTTATTCAAATCTGGTAGAGGCAGCTACGTTAGTGTGACTGACGACGAAGCCATGCGTGCAGGCCTTGAACTTACGCGATTAGAAGGTATCATACCAGCAATTGAAAGTGCCCACGCGCTCGCTTATTTAGAGAAAATTCCTTTTAAAGGTGATGAGACCGTCGTTATCTGTCTTTCTGGCCGCGGCGATAAGGATCTGGATAATTATATGAAATACTTTGATTTTTAAGTCATGAATACAATTGAAAAAAAAGAAGGTACTCCCCTTTTATCGATATATTTTACAGCTGGGTATCCAACATTGGACAGTACAATAAGTATTGCCAAGAAATTGGAAGAAGCCGGAGCGGACTTTCTGGAAATTGGTTTTCCCTATTCCGATCCTGTTGCGGACGGACCTGTCATTCAGCACAGTTCAGAAATTGCTTTGGCAAACGGTATGACGCTAGAAAAGCTGTTCGACCAATTGAATGACCTCCGTGAGCATATCAGCATCCCTGTATTTCTCATGGGATATTTTAATCCTGTGCTACAATTTGGTGTTGAAAAATTTTGTGAAGCATGTAAAAATGTAGGTGTAAACGGAGTGATTATACCGGATCTACCCATGGATGAATATGAAGACTTTTATAAAGAAACATTCGAGAAAAATGGAGTTGCCAATGTATTTATTGTAACACCACAGACATCGACAGAACGAATCAGAAAAATAGACAGCCTTTCTAAGAGTTTTATTTATTTACTTTCTTCAAATGCCACAACGGGTAAAACACTCGATGTCGGAGACAATACCGCAGCTTACTTCAAGCGGGTAAATGACCTTCAATTAAAAAACCCCTTGATCGTCGGCTTCGGTATTTCTGATAAAACAACCTTTCAAAAGGCAACTAGAGATACTGCAGGAGCTATCATAGGCACCGCATTTGTTAAACGGTTAAAAGATCAGGATTACCTCAACCAAATCCCATCATTTATCTCGTCCATCAAAGCTTAATCCACAAGCTAAAAATTAGCAAAACATTATTTTTTTAATAAGCGTTCGATCTAAATTCTTTTTTCTTGGATCGAACGCTTATTTTTAAGGCAGTTTTGAAGATATATTTTTTTTCAAAGCGAATAACTTTGCTGTCTTGATTCACCAAGGAATAAAACAGCCAGGCGATCAATACTGATATAACCATGGATACTCGACGAGATTTTTTAAAAAAAGCAGCTATGCTTGCTGGAGGGGCCTCTCTCTCCCATGTTATTCCATCCGCTATTGCAAAGGCAATGGCCATAAATCCAGCATTGGGCAGCACGTTTTATGATGCCGAGCACGTGGTTTTATTAATGCAGGAAAACCGTTCATTTGATCATGCCTTTGGGACACTGCGTGGTGTAAGAGGTTTTAATGATCCTAGAGCTATCCGGCAACCCAATCGGAATAAAGTCTGGTTTCAGACGCAAAAATCCGGAGAAACGTTTGCTCCTTTTCGATTGGATATCAAAGATTCAAAAATTACCTGGATGGGCTGTCTCCCACACAGCTGGACCGATCAAACCGACGCAAGAAATAATGGTAAAATGAACAGATGGCTGGATGTCAAACGTTCCGGATTTAAAGAATTTGCCAATCTGCCTTTAACTATGGGGTATTATACCCGTGAAGATATTCCTTTTTACTATTCACTGGCAGACTGTTTCACTATTTGCGATCAGCACTTTTGTTCAAGTATCACCGGTACTAATCCCAATAGACTTTACTTCTGGACTGCTAATATCAGAGAAAATCTGACGGGAAAAGCTTTAGTTTGGAATGGCGACTCCGAGTTTAGTGGCAAGGCGACATGGACAACCTTTCCCGAACGCCTTTCCGAATTAGGTGTAGACTGGAAGATCTATCAAAATGAAATTTCTTCGAGCAGTGCGGGATATAGTGGTGAAGCAAACAGCTGGTTAGCTAATTTTGGCTGCAATCCAATGGAGTACTTTCCACAATATCAGGTCAAATATCATCCGCGCTACCGTCAGCTTCTTACTTTAAAAAAGGAAGATCTCGAGCGTAAAATGAACGAAACAACAGCTGTCGACACACGTGAAAAATTAAATAAAGAGCTCAAGCATATCCAAGAGGAACTACAGTTATATACCGCCGAGAACTTTGAGAAGCTTGACGAGCGGACAAAAGATATTCATCGCCGTGCTTTTGTTAACAACAGCGCACAGTCCGATTACATGGAATTAGAAACTATGCAATATCAGGAAGGGGATCAACAGCGAAAGTTACTGATTCCTAAAGGCGATGTTCTTTATCAGTTCCGAAAAGATGTTGAGGAGGGTAAACTTCCCACGGTATCTTGGTTAGCTCCACCGCAGCTTTTTTCTGACCATCCCGATTCTCCTTGGTTTGGAGCATGGTATGTTAGCGAAATTATGGACATTCTTACCCAGAATCCAGAAGTTTGGAAAAAAACAGTCTTTATACTTACCTATGACGAGAATGATGGATATTTTGATCACTTTGCACCTTTTACAGCACCAAATCCTAACGAAATAGAAAGTGGGAAAGTATCAGATGGAATAAATCCTGCGCTAGAATTTGTACGTCGTGATGAGCAATATTATCCTGAAAGCGGAAGAGAAAGCAATATAGGTCTCGGTTATCGTGTACCGATGATCATAGCTTCTCCATGGACCAGAGGTGGCTGGGTTAATTCGCAAGTATTTGACCATACCTCCAGTTTACAATTCCTAGAGAAATTTGTAACATATAAAACCAAGAAAGAGGTAAAGGAGACCAACATCAGCACTTGGCGACGTACCGTATGTGGAGACTTAACTTCGGCATTTAGACCCTACCATGGTGAAACTATGAATAAACCAATGGTACTTGAACGAGAGCCTTTTATCCAAGAGATCCACCAAGCAAAATTTAAAGGCGTTCCCATGGGCTTTAAAGCGCTTGATCAATCGGAAATCACACAAATTGAACAAGCCCCTAGTAGTTCGCCCTATTTCCCAAAACAAGAAAAGGGGCTTCGGGATTCGTGTATCCTTCCTTATGAACTTTATGTACATGGCGAATACCAACCCAAAGGGAATTATTGGGTCACATTTGAGGCTTCAAATAAAATCTTTGGCGAGCATTCAGCGGGTTCGCCTTTTACAGTCTACCATGCGGCTGACTACAAAGGAGAAGTTGGAACCTCAAGAAATTATGCTATTTCTCCAGGAGACAGAGTAACAGACCTTTGGTCACTAAACGACTTCGAAAAAGAAATATATCATCTCGAAATTCACGGTCCAAATGGATTTTATCGCAAATTTAAAGGCGATGCGAATAATCCACATGTAAAGATACGATGCACCTATGAAAAATGTAAAAATGAATCAGCATTTAGTGGCCGTTTATCTTTCTCCTGTACAAATCATGGAAAAACAGCTCAACAACTTATGTTTGAAGATATCAGCTATGGTCAGAAAAAAAAGACTGTGAAAATTAAAGCTGGACAAGTTATCATCATACATTTTGACTTGGCTAATCAACACTTTTGGTATGACTTCCGACTCACTTGCGCTGGCTTTCCAAACTTTGTGGAACACTATGCCGGTCGTGTCGAGATTGGAAATGCAGGAAAAAGCGATCCCTTATTCAATCGATAAACAAAGAGAAGGGCTGTTCAAAAAGACTGGATAGCCCACGTTTATTCGACTTTGCTGTTGACCCACAAAATTTCCTGACTAAACCGCTTTAATACATTCATTCGTAACAATTACAAAACGATTAATCTCGAATACAAAATACAAGAATACGGTTACCTTCAGCAGAGATAAAGCACATTCAAGTCACAAACTACACCGAAAGAAGATCCGATACGTTATTCCTGTATACGACGAGCGAGATGGTAGAAGCCCTTATATAATAGTACTGCCCCAACAATCAAAAAGCTAGCTAATAAATATGAGCCGACCGAATTGATAAATAATACATACATAACTCTGGTTATTTTTGGTTTTTCATTTGTGTCTACAAGTTATAACATTTATCCAAAATTTTATAAAAAAAAATTGCATATTTTCTGTATTTTTGTCTTGATGAAGAAAATCGCACTATTTATCGGCTTATTTTTCTATTTGCTCGCAGCAAGTGGTGCCTCAGTGCATCTTCATTTTTGCCAAGGGGAAACACAAAGTGTCTCGTTATCGGAAAGCCATAATATAGCCTGCCCTCTTTGTGTCAAGTCTACAAAAAAACAGCAGAAACACTGTCATGAAACAGGAAGCTGTAAAGATGTTAAGATCGAAGCACAGAAGGTCGACAACTTCAGCAGAGTAACACAAAATCTTGATTTTAATACTTTTTCTCCCGCAATAATTACGCTTCATTGGATACTTAATTATTATCATTTCTCTGGGGAGGAAGACGATTTTTCTAAACTAAAGTATACCGGTTTTGCGAGCTACAATAGACAGAGCCCTCCTGTTTTTATTCTCAATCAAAATTTTAGAATTTAATATCACCTCTTTTCACTGAACGCAGTTCACTTTCTTGAATTGATTTAAACGCAGTATAATTTTTATATTTTCATAAGAATGGCAGACTGTTATTCCCAACAATCATCTTTCCGTAGCGTATCACGGAACAAAAAAAGCGGATTTTAAATCGTTCAGCAAAAAAATTGTAGAACTGAAAAAAATAAATCCGTACTCCTTGCATATGGTTGCGCGATATCATGGAGGTAAAAATTAAATGCTAGTTGAAGCGAATACTCTTAATTAAAATGATGAATCGAATTTTCAAAAAAATATATACGACAACCATTCTAACCTTATTTTTTCTGGCATTTGTACAGGCACAGACCGACAGTACGAGGACGCTTACCGTAGCTGGGAATTGTGCCATGTGTAAAAAACGCATTGAAACCGCAGCGAAAATGCATGGTGTAGAAACGGCCGTTTGGAATACAGGAGACAACCTCTTGCAAATCAGATATAACTCCCAAAAAGTTCAGCTGGAGACAATCAAGAAAAATATCGCTCAAGTTGGCCATGATGTAGACAACTTAGTTGCCACTGATGAATCCTATGCTAAGCTCCATGAATGTTGTATGTATCCGCGATTGGAAAATGGCAAAATACCCGAAAAGAAAACTATAACAACCGATAACCATGACCATCCACATACAGTAACCGGTGTGGTCGTTGAAGAAAACCAAAAGGGGGATCTTAAACCCATTGTTGGAGCCAATTTACACTGGGCCAACCTGCCTACCAAAAATACAAGGACAAACGAAAATGGCGTTTTTAAATTAGACCATAAAGAAGGATTCGACAAATTGGTGGTAAGTTACGTTGGAATGAAACCTGACACCATCACCATCAAAGATCTGCATGAAGTCATTATGATTACAGCAAAGGGTAATGTGTTGATGGAAGTTGAGGTTAAAGGAACACGACGCTCAAATTACATCGACCGTATGACACCTGCACGATTAGAAGTTCTCACGGGAAAAGAGCTCTTTAAAGCAGCTTGCTGTGATTTAAGCGAAAGCTTTGAAACTAACGCTTCTGTCGATGTTGTCAGTGCTGATGCTGTAACAGGTAGTAAACAGATTCAGATGCTAGGCCTGAGTGGTATTTACACCCAATTAACTGTCGAAAACTTACCCGGGCCGCGTGGGCTGGCTTCTCCATTAGGCTTAAATTCTATTGCAGGAACATGGATTGAATCAATTCAAATCGCGAAAGGCATAGGTTCCGTTGCTAACGGTTTCGAAAACATGGCCGGACAGATCAACGTCGAACTGAAGAAACCTCAAAATTCGGAAAGATTGTTTTTTAATGCCTATGCGAACAACATGGGCCGCACAGATGTCAACTTAAATCTTTCACAAAAAATTGGTCAACATTGGTCGACGGCAGTCCTATTGCACGACAATTTTATGTACAATAAATCTATGAACTTTAGTCACAACGGGTTTAGAGATATACCAGTGGGTAATTTATTCTCCGGTGTCAACCGCTGGTTTTATGAAAATGGAAAAGGGCTGATGGTACAATTTGGGGTCAAATATCTCAATGATGACCGTACGGGTGGACAGATTGATTTCAACGAAAAGACAGATAAGGGAACCACAAATCGCTATGGTTTAGGATTTGATATTGAACGCGTAGAAGGTTTTGCCAAAATTGGTTACGTGTTCCCCGAAAATAAGCACCGTAGCATTGGTCTCCAACTCGCAGGATCAAACTATAATCAGAAAAGCTATTTTGGGCTTAATAACTACGATTCGGAGCAACAAAATGGCTATGCCAACCTCTTATTTCAAGATATCATCGGAACTGTTGCCCATAAATATCGTGTTGGAGCATCGGTTAATTATGACAATTACGACGAGTGGTACTTAAAAGACAAAAACTTCAAACGTAAAGAGGTTGTTTCGGGCGCATTTGCAGAATATACCTATAGTCCATCAGAAAAGTTTGATGCTATCATTGGTCTACGCCAAGACTACAACTCCCTGTATGGTTGGTTTACAACTCCTCGTATACATTTACGTTATGCGCCGATTTCAGGAACAACAATTCGGGCTAGTTCTGGACGAGGTCAACGTACAGCAAATATATTTGCAGAGAATACCGCAGTCCTGGCAAGTAGCAGAAAATTGATTATTCAATCACCTAATGTATACGATAAAGCTTATGGGCTCCAACCGGAAGTTTCGTGGAACAGCGGAATAGCGATAGACCAAAGTTTGCAAATATTTGGACGAGAGGCTTCGGCATCTGTTGAGTTCTTCCATAACAGCTTCTCTAATCAGGTTGTCGTAGATTATGAAAATCCCCGAGAAATCAATTTCTATAATTTGTCTGGAAATTCTTTCTCCAATAGCTTACAAACAGAATTTCGTTTTATGCCAGCTCCTCATTTTGAAACGAGGTTGGCCTATCGCCTACTTGATGTGCAGACTGATTTCGAAAGTGGCAGAAAGACCAAACCGCTATTAGCTAAACACCGCGGCTTTGTCAACCTAGCCTATAACCACCATGCTGGCTGGAGTGTAGATTATACATTAAATGTGGTTGGACAAAAACGCATTCCATCAACCATTGAAAACCCTGTCGAATATCAGATGCCTACAGCATCGAAAGCATACGCGACAATGAATGCACAGATTAGCAAAACTTTTGGGAAAGAGAAAAATTTGACCGTGTATGTTGGTGGAGAAAATCTATCTAATTATTTCCAACGTATGCCAATCCTCGCAGCAGATCAACCTTTTGGACACTATTTTGATACATCAATGCTTTGGGGGCCTTTAACAGGACGCATGTTCTACACTGGTATTCGGTATTTCATCAAATAAAAATGAAAATCTATTAGTATAAAAAAGCGGTTTCTGCCGCTTTTTTATACTAATTTTTTCAATTCTTGATAAAGCTTTGCCGTTGGTAATCCGACGACATTATTATATTCTCCCTCTATTTTTTCTATGGCAATTAAGCCGATCCATTCCTGTATTCCATAAGAACCAGCTTTATCTAACGGAGCAAATTTAGTAACATAATATTCGATTTCATCCCGATTTAATTCATAAAAATAGACTGTTGTCTTTTCGACAAAAGTGCTAATCTTGCCTTTCCACAAGATCGCTACTGCAGTCAATACCAAATGCTTCTTACCAGATAAATTTGTTAAAGTTGCTATAGCTTCCTGCGAATCTTTTGGTTTACCCAAAATTTCGCCCTTATCAGAAACTACAACCGTATCGGCACAGATAATCAAACAATCTACTCTATCCCTAAATGCTTCGGCTTTACAAATAGCGATTTGACGAACAGCCTCTATAGCAGAAAGATTTGGATCAACCGATTCCGCTGTCTCCCTTACCTCAACTTCGAATGTCAGACCAAGCCCTGCCAATAACTGTTTTCTCCGGGGGGATTGAGACCCTAATATCACTGTACTATTTTTTATATTTTCCAACATTCTTATATACTTTTTATCGTTTCATCCTCATACCAATTGCCCTGCACTTTCATTACTTTTTCGATCATTTCACGCACAACCCCCTTACCGCCGCCAAAACCAGACACATAATGTGAAATTTCCTTAATTTCTTCCACACCATCCGCTGGAGAAACAGCTACACCAACTGCTTTCATGCAGCTGAAATCAGGTACATCGTCACCGATGTACATCAACTGATTTAATTCCAACTTGTAAGCATAAGCAAGTTCTTTCATTTTTGAAAGCTTATCACTCACTTTTGAATGTACTTCACTAACACCCAATCCTTTCATACGCATTTCAACACCGATCGATCCACCCCCGGTAATTATAAAAATCGGATAACCTTTTTTGATTGCCAACTGCATTGCGTATCCATCTTTGATATTAAAGGTGCGCAATTGATGTCCGTCTTCATTTACCTGCACGGTTCCGTCAGTCAACACACCGTCCACATCCAATACAAAAGCCTTTATCGATTTAAATTCGGTCAATATCATAAAAATATATTTTTGTAAATGTAAGGCATTTCTAATAAATAATTCGAGTAATGACATTAATCCAATGACCAACCCTGTCAAATAATTATTCAGATTAGTCAAAATATCATTTGTGTGTCACAACATAGTTGTATTAGCAACTTATTAGAAAAAATATTTGGAAGCTACTGCATATTTACTGTATCTTTGTTGAAGATAATTAAAGGTTATCTCACTATGAAACACTAATAGCAAGCAATCAAAGACGTTATTCACGTTTTATTTGCAAAAGATAAAAAAACAATCATTTTAGTTTTCATAGTAAAAAAAACGGCAACTAATTTAGTTTAGCGGCCTTTAAAGAGTCTTTTCATAATTTAGGTTTATAATTGGTTAGTAACGAACCCTGGTGCCCATCATCAGGGTTTTGTTTTTACCTACTTTCTTTCCTGTTCAGATTGACCAAATTATTTGTTTAGTCCACAGCTTTTGAAACTGATCCATTGGCATCCTAGTCCAAACTTTTTTATACGATGCTATACTTGCCCGAATAATGAGCTACACATCAGGAATAGAAAAAGACTGTCGTGTCGATATAAATGTATTTGGGATGCCCCTTGACTTTTCTATAGCGCTGTTTCTATTGTAGCTTTTGATTAATAGCAAGTTTTTTTGTTATTTTACATATATCTTTTTCCCCAGGTACAATCAAAAAACATTACCTACAGAAAAGTAAAACGATAAACTCATTCTCACATGAATCGAAAAAACTATAGAAAGCAAATTACCCTAGGAGTGATCATTTCTTTTTTGCTTATCTTCCTTTCAGCCCTATATTTTTTCATATCGCTGCATCATAATTTAAATAACGAGCGAACTATCGTTCAAATCGCCGAAAATAGATTTAATACTATTAATGAAATTAAATCAAATGTAGACGAAGTAAATGATGTCAAACTTGATTACCTGAATAAGAAAGATGCTTCGCTATTTATTCCCTACAAATTGGAATTAAGAAAAACCGATGAACTACTCCGCTCATTAAGCCTTAAAGATGATTTCTATCATTTCCCATTGAACAAAATTGAAAGCTTGCGCAAAGAAATTTCAGCATTTTATAACTTTGAAAAAGATATCGCAGATACAAGAGAAATTCAATTCAGATCCAATCACATTCACGAACAAAAAGCCTCCATATTAGGTCAGATCGATCTAATGTCAAAAGACTTATTGGATCAGCGGGGAAATCTTTTAGAAAAATCTAGAAACGATCTGCAAATAGCCCAATACATTACCTACCTGTTCATTGCTATAGGCTTAAGTGGATTCTTCTATATTCTTTCCAAGATTTCTTCTATCTCAAGATTTCTAAGGGCCACCGTGAAAAGTCAGCAGGAGTCTAACAGCCGTCTCCAACTATTGCAGGAACAAACAAACAATGATAACTGGATTTTGAATGCAATCAGTAGCATCGATGAACAGTTACGTGGAGATTATACAGACAAGAAAATTGCTGAAATAAGCCTACAGGCGATTGCCTCGTCGACTAGAGCACTGGGAGGAACAGTTTATATCTTCGACGACAATTATCAGGAATATCAGCTTTGCCACAAAATCGGCATTTCCGCAACACAATATATCAAACAAACATTTAAGGAAAATGACGGTATATTAGGAGAGGTCGCAAACAATCATGAGGTTGTTAAAATTAAAGATGTTAACAACAAGCACCTTTTATTAGAAACCTCATTGGCAGATCGGGTAGAAACTGAGATTTATATTATTCCTTTTTCTTATGAAAAACATTGTGTCGGTATCATGGAGATATGCTGCCCAGTTGTCAACAAGAAAGACGAAAAACTGCGATTTAACTTTTTAAATAAAGCGAAAGATAACATTGCCGTTATCATTAAAGTGGCCCAAACGCATGGGAAGCTTGCCGATCTTTATGAGGAACTTCAACAACAAACCGAAGAACTGGAGACTCAACAGGAAGAGTTGAGAACAACGAATGAAGAGCTGATACATAAAACGCATCTGTTAGAAGCCTCTGAAGAAGAACTTAGAGTGCAGCAAGAAGAACTGATCCAAACAAATAATGAGTTGGATGAGAAAGCAAAACTACTCTTTGCTCAAAACGAAGATCTGGAAAAAGCCCGTCAGGCGATAGCCCAAAAAATAGAGGAAGTAGAGCTATCTAGCAAGTATAAATCTGAATTTATGGCCAATATGAGCCATGAATTACGGACACCCCTTAATAGTATTCTGATTCTGGCCAAATTGCTTCAGGATAATAAAAAGAAAAATCTCACAGAAGATCAAATTAAATATGCTTCTGTCATTCATAGTGCCGGCTCAGATCTTTTACATTTAATCAATGAATTGTTGGATTTGGCAAAAATAGAATCCGGCAAAGTTGAGGTACAAAAAGAACGGATCAACACCAACTATCTCGTAAATTATATTAAAGATTTTTTCAACGATACCGCAGCATCCAAAAATATCCGCTTCCTACTTGACGTCGATATGAATGCTCCACAGGAATTTGTTGGTGATGAACATCGTATACAACAAGTCCTTAAGAATTTATTATCGAATGCATTTAAGTTTACAGGTGAAAGAGGAGAAGTTTTTTTTGGAATAAAAGCTGACGCGCAAAATCTTATTTTTACGGTCAAAGATAACGGTATTGGAATCGCCCCTGAAAAACAAGAGCTTATCTTCGATGCTTTTAAGCAGGAAGATGGTTCAACAAGCCGTAAATATGGCGGCACTGGTTTAGGTTTATCGATCTGTCGGGAAATCGCCAATTTATTGAAAGGAAAAATAACCTTATCCAGCAAAATCGGCGAAGGTAGCATCTTCATCTTTAGTATTCCACTAGAACAGGAAATACAAACCCCATTATTAAAAGTAGCATCTATCGATAATGAAAATAATTATCCGCCGCTAATTCTAAATGAAACTCCGATTGCTGCAAAAATTCAGGGGATAGAAAACGATGGAAAAAACAATAAATTGCTGATTATTGAGGACGACTTTATTTTTGCAGATATTTTAAAAGACTATGCCGAACAAAATGGTTATGATGTCTACATCAGCTATGATGGAAAAGATGGCTTACAAAAAGCTAAAAATTTACTACCTGCCGCGGTGATACTAGATATTATGTTGCCCAAAATGGATGGTTGGGAAGTACTTCGAAACCTGAAAAAAAATGACAACACCAAGGATATCCCAGTACACATGATGTCGGCAGGAACATTTTTACATGATGAACCTATTTCCGCAGGAGCCATCGGCTTTATGTCCAAACCAGTGTCAGAAGAATCTCTGGCCGAAACTTTCTTAAAAATAAAGACATCGACAAGTCATCCACTGAAAAAAATTCTGTTGGTAGAAGATCAAGAAATCCAAAGCGATTTTATCAAACAATCTTTGGAAGAACAGCATATTCAGATCTTTCAGGCCTTCAATGCGGGACAAGCACTCGATTTATTGAATCAGGAGAAATCATTTGATTGTATCATTATGGACTTAAATCTCCCAGACAGATCGGGGATTGAACTCCTGAACGAAATCAAATCGAACAATCAATTTAAGAATTTACCGATTATCATCAATACAGCAATGGAACTCAGTACAGAGCAGACTTCTGAAATACTCCACCATAGCCAAGCCATGGTTCTCAAATCCGCTAAGTCAAACAACCGTCTAATTGATGAAGTAAATTTATTCTTAAATAAAATTCGTAGCGACAAACACGAATACACGATGTTCAACAATTCGGGGAGCTCTGTAATCGCTGAGAACAATTTAGCTTCCAAAACAGTACTACTAGCAGATGACGATATGCGGAATATTTTTGCCCTCAGCACGGCGTTTGAAAGTTATGATATGAAGATTGAGATTGCCAATAATGGTCAGGAGGCATTGGATATTCTTGAACGAAATGACCAGATCGATCTTGTTTTAATGGATATTATGATGCCTGTTATGGATGGTTATGAGGCTATTGGAAAAATAAGGGCAAACAAAAAATTTGCGAATCTTCCTATTATTGCTGTGACGGCAAAAGCAATGAAAGGTGATCGCGAAAAAACGATCGCTGTTGGCGCAAACGATTATATTAGTAAACCGGTTGACGTAGACAAATTAATATCCTTAATGCGTGTATGGCTGAGTTAACCGTTAAAAAAGTGGCAATGATAAGTTTTGAAGAGTTAGAAGAAATTATTGATGTAGTCAAAAATCTCCACGGTTATGATGTATCTGGCTATACCAGAGCATCTCTCAAAAGACGTGTAACGAGAATTATGGAACTCAATAAATTCAATCTACAGGAATTGAAATCCAACTTGATCAATCAACCCGGATTCAGCACCTATTTTCTTCAGGAAATCACCGTAAATGTCACAGAAATGTTTAGGGATCCAGATTTTTATAAAGCTGTCAAAACGGAGGTGCTCCCCTATCTTGCAACTTATCCCCATATTAAAATTTGGAGCGCTGGTTGTTCTACGGGCGAAGAAGTATATTCGCTAGCCATATTGTTGGAAGAAACAAATCTTTACCAACGTGCATTCATTTATGGCACTGATATTAACGGCAAAGTGCTAGAAAAAGCAAAACGCGGTATTTATTCTCTTGGAAAAGTCAAAGAATACTCGGAAAACTTTATCAAAACAGAACCCAAAAACTCATTGTCGGATTACTATACAGCGATGTACAATGCCGCAACAATTAATAATAGCCTCAAAAGAAATATCCTTTTCTCTATACATAGTTTAGTATCCGATGGCGTTTTTAACGAATTTCAGATGATTACCTGTCGTAATGTATTGATTTATTTTGATACTGCTTTGCAAAATAAAGTCTTGGATTTATTCTATTATTCACTCTGTCACCTGGGTTTTCTCTGTTTGGGGGCGAAGGAATCTCTGATCAATTATAAAGATGCTGCCAAATTTAAGATCGTAAACAAAAAACATAATATTTACCAAAAAATTGGGTAATAGAAAATGGAAAGAAAAATTCTTTTGTTAGCGGGCTCTGCAGGTGGCTTTAGTGTGATTCTGAACATTCTTAAATCATTGGAACACCCCATACGCATACCCGTTATTGTCATTGTACATAGAAACCCTAAATACGCTTCTACCATCGAAGAAACACTCTCCAAAGCTCTCGTTCAAAAAATAAAGACCGCTGATGATAAAGAAGCAATAGAAAATGGCACTATTTACTTTGCACCTGCTGGTTATCACCTATTAGTTGAACCAGATTATAGTTTTTCTTTGGATATCTCTGAACCTGTTCAATACTCAAGACCTTCAATTGATGTAACTTTTGAGTCTGTAGCCGAAGTATATAGAGAAAACTGTATTGCTATATTATTCTCAGGAGCGAATCAAGATGGCGCGCAAGGTTTACTCATGATAAAACGATATGGAGGAAAAACTGTTGTACAAGATCCTACAACTGCTGAAGTTCCCGTTATGCCCGAAGCAGCTATTCAACTTGGAGCACAAGAACGTATTTTGACCATTCAAGAAATTAAAGATTACATCAAGCAGTTGACATAAATTGTAGTTAGATTTGCTATAATGAAGAAGATAAATATATTGATTGTCGATGATAAAATTGAAAACATTATCAGTCTAACAGCCCTGTTGGAGGATATAGAAAATATAAACATAGTGACGAGTACAGATCCCAATGATGCTTTAAAGATCTGTTGGAAAGAACAGATTGATTTAGCGCTCGTCGATGTCCAGATGCCGGAAATCAATGGTTTTGAATTCGTTTCCTTTCTAAAGAATAATCCGAAAACTAACCATATTATCACAATTATGGTAACGGCAATTTCTAAAGAAGATAAATACCTCATACAGGGGCTCAATAGCGGAGCTGTAGATTATCTGTATAAACCACTTAATCCAGAAGCCACTATAGCAAAAGTAAAATCTTTCGTTCAGCAACTACTGATTCAGCAAGAAATTAAAGAAAAGAACATTGCCTTAGAGGAATCTAAGCAAGCTATTCTTAAAGCTAAAGAGGAGGCCGACCTTGCCAGAAAATCCAAGGAAACATTTCTAGCCAATATGAGCCATGAGATTCGTACTCCTATTAATGGTATTATGGGGATTACACAGATGCTAAAAAACTCCCAGCTTACCCTAGAACAAGAAAATTGGATCAATAAACTGGACTCTGCATCGCAAAATTTGCTGAATATCATCAACGACATACTGGACCTTTCCAAGGTTGACTCAGGAATGATGAAGCTTAATATGGAATCCACATCAGTCCATGATATCACAGATGACCTAAACAATCTCTTTATTGATAAAGCCAACTACAAGGGACTGAATTTTTCAATTGATGTCGACGATCGCATCACAAGTTATTTTCTGACAGATCCATTGCGATTGAAACAAATATTGACCAATTTTATTTCCAACAGTTTCAAATTCACCGCCGAAGGCGCTGTCCTCTTAAAAATTCAGCTCTTATCGGAAGACAACCACAATATTTGTTTACGGTTTCAGGTCATCGATACAGGAATTGGCATTGCAGAAGATGCCCTTGAAAAAATATTTATTGCTTTTGAACAGGGCGAGGATAGCATTACCAAAAAATTTGGAGGTACAGGATTAGGTCTCGCCATCGTAAAGCGGATTGCAGCACTGCTCAACGGTCAAGTCTTTGCCTCGAGTGAATACGGAAAGGGCAGCGTGTTTTCATTTGAATGTAATTTTGACAAAATCAAAGATAAGCCTGTAGAGAAAGAAACCCAAGTACTCTACACAGAATTACCGAAGTTCAATTTCCCAATGGTTCTAATTGCTGAAGACAACGAATTGAACAGTTTCATGTTGGCGAATATCCTCAAAAGCTGGAATTGCAATATTACTTTGGCAACTAATGGTCTTATTGCCCTAGAAGAGATTAATAAGAAAAAAATCGACCTGGTATTTATGGATGCACATATGCCATTGATGAGCGGTTTTGAAGCAATTAAGGAAATACGTCGAAACACAAATCCGGTAATAGCCAATATGCCCATCATTTCGATTTCGGCGTCTGTGCTGCAAGCCGAACAACAGGAAGCTCTTGATGCTGGAGCAAATGAAGTTGTTGGAAAACCATTCGACCCGATCAAGCTATATAAAACAATTGATACTTTATTGTCAAAATTGAAATGATAGTTTCAATTTATCAATGAATTGATTACTTTTAGAACATAAACAATATGTATTGATGTTGTTTGTCATGAACATATATCCAGAAAGGGATCAAAGTTTATAATAACTTCATCACTAAACCGCTGAAGGCAGTGGAAATGCCTATAATAAATAGAAGATAAACAAACAATCATTCAAATGAAAAAACTTTTTATGATACCAGCAGTTGCAGTTGCTTTATCAATTGCCTCTTGCGGTGGAAACAGTGACAAGTCTGAAAAATCTACGAGTACAGAAGCGGCAACCTCGACAGAAAGCCAAGCAACAGAAACAGTACCTGGTATTGAAAACGTAGCTATTTCCAACAACCTATCTTTAGAAGGTAACGATCAAATGAAATTTGACAAGGATTTATTCCGTGTAAAGGCTGGCGAACCTGTTGAATTATCTTTTAAAAATGCAGGTACAATGCCTAAAGAGTCTATGGGGCACAATGTAGTTATCTTAAAACCAGGAGTTGATCTGCCCACTTTTGGTGCTGAAGCTGCTGCAGCTGCTGCAGACGAATATATCCCAAAATCGGCTTTATCTTCAATTGCAGCCCACACCAAATTGTTGGGACCTGGAGAAACTGATAAAATCACGTTTACACTTGAAAAAGGTGTTTATACTTTTATCTGTAGCTTCCCTGGTCACTACGGTGTCATGCAAGGAAAAATTGTTGCAGAATAATCAGTAAATAAAAAAAGGTATTCAAAACATGAATACCTTTTTACTTATCCTCCCTCCCAAGCGCTTATCATTTCGGTTATGGTGTGTAATTTCTCGCTATTTATCAAATAAATGTAAAGTAAGGCGCTTTAGTCACAAATCGTAAGTTTTGATTTCCTATCCCATTAATAATCATTAAATTTGTGGTACAAAAAAATAAAACGTAATCAATGCAATACGACGTAATTGTAATCGGAAGTGGTCCAGGTGGATATGTAGGAGCTATCCGTTGTGCCCAATTAGGATTAAAAACAGCTGTTATCGAAAAATATAGCACATTTGGTGGTACTTGTCTTAACGTTGGATGTATTCCTTCTAAAGCGCTTTTAGATGCTTCGGAGCATTATTACAATGCTGCGCACAATTTTGATACATTCGGCATCAGTTTGAAAGACCTGAAAGTAGATATGGCAAAGATGATTGCTCGTAAAGACGATGTCATTGCACAAAATACTGCCGGTATTACCTTCCTATTCAAAAAGAATAAAATTGACAGTTTTCAGGGTGTGGGTTCATTTGTGGACAAAAACACGATCAAAATAACAAAAGCAGATGGTTCTACAGAACAGATCACTGGTAAAAATGTAATTATTGCGACCGGATCGAAACCAACTTCATTGCCCTTTTTGCCGGTTGATAAAAAGAGAATCATTACCTCTACAGAAGCGCTTAACCTAAAAGAGATACCTAAACACCTTATTGTCATCGGTGGTGGTGTGATTGGTTTGGAATTGGGTTCAGTTTACGGCCGTTTAGGTTCAAAAGTTTCTGTTGTTGAATTTGCAAAATCCATTATCGGCACAATGGATGCTGGGTTAGGGAAAGAACTACAGCGTGTTTTGAAAAAATCATTGGGAATGGAGTTCTATTTGGGGCATAAAGTAACAGGAGCTTCCGCTAATGGCGATGTCGTAAATGTAACGGCAGAGGATCCGAAGGGACAAGAAATTACTTTAGAGGGCGACTATTGCATCGTAGCGGTTGGTCGTACCGCATATTCAGAAGGATTAGGATTAGAAAATATCGGCATTACTGTAGAAGAAAGAGGTAAAAAAATACCCGTTAATGCACACCTTGAAACAGCCGTACAAGGCGTCTTCGCTATTGGGGATGTAATCACTGGAGCGATGTTAGCCCATAAAGCTGAAGACGAAGGTGTATATGTCGCAGAATACATAGCAGGTCAAAAACCACATATTGATTATAATTTGATTCCGGGCGTCGTTTATACGTGGCCAGAAGTTGCATCTGTCGGAAAAACTGAAGAGCAACTTAAAGAGGCGGGTATTAAGTACAAAGCAGGATCATTCTCTTTCAAAGCCTCTGGCCGTGCAAAAGCGTCTGGCGATACTGATGGTTTCGTAAAAGTACTCGCTGATGCCACTACTGATGAAGTATTAGGCATACATATGATTGGTCCACGTGCCGCAGATATAATTGCTGAGGCGACGGTAGCCATGGAATACCGCGCATCTGCAGAAGATATCGCACGTATTTGCCATGCACACCCAACCTATACAGAAGCACTCAAAGAAGCTGCGCTAGCAGCTACTGCAAATCGAGCAATACACGCTTAGGCGTCAATGTAAAATACTCAAGGGGAAAAGGAAACTTTTCCCCTTTGCCTTAAATATCTATACACAATGAATTTTTATACAAGAAAATGGGTCAAACCCGAAGACCTAAATCCTAACGGAACATTATTTGGAGGAACATTGCTGCGATGGATAGATGAAGAAGCGGTAATCTATGCTATCGTTCAACTTGGGAACCCAAAAGTAGTTACAAAGTTTATTTCAGAAATAAACTTTGTAAGCTCAGCAAAACAAGGTGATATTCTAGAACTCGGCATTGAAGCCATCAATTTTGGAACAACATCCTTAACTATGCGCTGTGAAGTCCGCAATAAAATATCCAAAAAGACAATTCTATCGATCGAAAAACTGGTATTTGTAAATTTGGATGAGGATGGCAATCCAGCACCTCATGGCAGGAATAGCATCACTTATGCTTACATGGGTATTGAGAAAACAGGAAGAGATGATTAAACATCTCCCTGTTCCTCTTAAAATCTGTGTTTCTTGTCAATAATCGTGCGAACTACTGTTCGTCTTACAGATAGGCTTTTCTTCCTTTCTATTTTCGATCTCACTCGCTAAGAAAATTCAGGCATCAATACACTGTATCACAAGAAGACTAAGACTTTTGTCTTTTTCCTTCAATTTCCTTTTTTAGATCCAATTCTACCCAAAAGCCAAAAATAGGAATCAAAGAAGCCAAGAAATATTTAATAGCCTTTAAGATAGGCCACTTGTATTCTACGGTAGACATAATTAGCATAACGACAAAAATAACGACAAAAAAGCCATGAATGGAGCCTGCTATTTTCACTGCTTCGGGTATTCCCGCGAGATATTTCAGAGGCATAGCAATAAAAAACAAGCAAATTGTGGAAATAGCTTCCCACAGTGCAATCTGTCTAAATATTCTTAACATAATGATAAACTGTCTATTGTGAATTCCAAAAATAAGACTCTAAATAAGGATTAACTATTATTTTTACCCCTTTGACTAAGATGTGACATTCACCTACAAACAACGACAGTGTTTTATCGGAAACCGCCAATTTTACAATAAATTGTTCAGTTTCATCAGAAAAAATGCGTACTTTTGAATGAATATAGGCTTCACATATTTTGGTATTTGAAGCTATAACACTCAACTACAGAATATTTATTTATATGAATTACGACATCATTGTAATCGGTAGTGGTCCAGGCGGGTATGTTGCTGCCATTAGAGCCGCTCAGTTAGGGTTCAAAACAGCGATTATTGAACGCGAATCATTAGGCGGAATCTGTCTAAACTGGGGCTGTATCCCTACAAAAGCATTATTGAAAAGTGCTCAGGTATTTGAATATTTAAACCATGCCGCTGATTACGGCATCAATGTTCAAGGTGGTGAGGCCGATTTTGAAGCTATCGTCAAAAGAAGTCGCGGAGTTGCTGAAGGAATGAGTAAAGGTATCCAGTTTTTGATGAAAAAGAATAAAATCGACGTTATCAATGGTACTGCAAAAATTAAAAAAGGTGGTAAAATCGATGTTAAAGGAGCAGACGGTTCTACTAAAGAATATTCGGCAAAACATACGATCCTTGCGACTGGTGCACGCTCGCGTGAATTGCCTAATTTACCTCAAGATGGTAAAAAGATAATTGGTTACCGTCAGGCAATGACACTACCTAAACAACCAAAATCTTTGGTTGTTGTAGGGTCTGGTGCTATCGGTGTCGAGTTTGCTTATTTCTATAATGCAATTGGAACGAAAGTGACTATCGTCGAATTTATGGATAGAATAGTTCCTGTTGAAGATGAAGAAATTTCAAAACAATTAGAGAAAAGTTTAAAGAAACAAGGCATCTCTGTTTTAACTAAGTCAGAAGTTCAATCTGTTGATACATCAGGTGAGTTGAGCAAAGTCTCAATCAAAACCGAAAAAGGTATAGAAGTGATCGAAGCAGAGATTGTATTATCTGCTGTTGGTATTGCTCCAAATATCGAAAATATAGGATTGGAAGAAGTTGGTGTAAAAACCGAGCGTGGACGTGTTGTAGTAGATGATTTCTACAAAACAAACATCGAAGGCGTGTATGCTATCGGAGATATCGTTAAAGGTCAAGCCTTGGCTCACGTTGCGTCAGCAGAAGGGATCACTTGTGTTGAAAAAATCAAAGGTCTACATGTTGAACCGATCGATTACAACAACATCCCCGGCTGTACATATTGTTCACCAGAAATTGCATCTGTAGGTTATACCGAAAAAGCTGCTAAAGAAGCTGGTTATGAAATAAAAGTTGGTAAGTTCCCTTTCTCCGCTTCTGGAAAAGCTTCAGCTGCTGGTGCAAAAGATGGGTTTGTAAAAGTTATCTTTGACGCTAAATACGGTGAATTCCTAGGTGCACACCTCATCGGAGCCAATGTGACAGAGATGATTGCGGAAGTTGTTGTTGCCCGTAAATTGGAAACAACAGGTCACGAAATGATTAAAACTATCCATCCTCATCCTACCATGAGTGAAGCAATTATGGAAGCTTGTGCTGATGCCTACGGTGAAGTAATCCACTTATAGCATTCGGAAAATAAAATTTAAAAAGGGGAAAATCTAGCGATTTTCCCCTTTTTAAATTTTATTTTCCGAATGAATAAAGAAGCTACATAACCAGTCTTGACTTAAAGACGATCTGTTGGTCTGGCGCTTCAGGATTATCTATTCGATCGAATAGAATTTCTGCTGCTTTGCGCGCTTGCATTCCCGGAAACTGTTCAATACGTCCCATTGGTGGATTTTCCATATATTGCCATAAAGGATAGTTCGCATAGCTGATGAAAAAGATATCCTGGTTCAATACAAGACCTTTCTGCCGGGCCGCTTTCATCAAGTCAAGCGTTACAAAATCATTAAAAGAAATTATCGCTGAGGGTCGCTCAGACATCGCAAATATACTATCCATAGCGCTTTCATTTCCTTCCGTACTCAAATCCGTTTCGATGATATTCTTATCAAGAATATCCATACCATTTCTCTTCATAGCAGATAGATAGGCAACTTTTCTGTCTTCACTAGCTGGCAATGTTTTCGGTCCATTTACAAGAGCAATAATTTTGTGACCACAGGCCACGAAAGCATCAACAGCTTCGTTCATACCAGTAGAAAGGTCACTTTGTACTTTATTGATATGAGGCAAACTAGGTACACAGTCAAAGAAGACAACCGGAATATCCGAAGCACCCAATTTTTCGATAAACTCCAAATTAGTAGTCTTTTTACCGATAGACATTAAAATTCCATCGACACGATGGTTTTTAAATGTTTTTAAGATCTGCTCTTCACGATCGGGATCATCCAATGATTGTCCCATTAGAACAGTGTATCGGTGCTCAGATGCAACATTTTCAATTTCACTGATAGCAAAGGAAAAAAACGGCTCAGACAGACTCGGCAAGATAACAGCGATGGTAAATGTTTTGCGCTGTTTGAAGAATATGGCTGTTTGATTGGGTTCGTAATTCAATTCTTCGGCCATTTTTTTTACCCGCATTGTTGTTACCAATCCAATACTCGGATGATCATTCAATGCTCTAGAAACTGTTGAAGGACTGATTTTCAGCTTCTTGGCAATTTCTTTAATCGTGGCAGGCTTGTTCACTTTGTTCATAAATCCAAGGGCTTTATATAAAAATAGGGCTTTTATATCCCTAATCATAATTTTTTCCAACAATATTGACTACGATTCTAATGACAATATCGTCTTGGTAGATTAAACAAATATACTTACTGTAAACTTAGTCTACAAATTGAATTGCGCTTGGTTCAACAGTAAACTCATTCGCAAGGAAGTCCAAAGGCACGATCCCCCTAAAAATAAGTTCATCCAAAAAGTAAACTTTTATCTCATTCTCATATTCGCCCCAGTCCACAAATTTCACTTTATTAAGCTGTTCAAGCGGATTTCCTTTTGTTAAGATACAAATATGCTTGCCTTCAGCTTTTAACGCTTTAAATAGCATATTAATGTGATCAAACAACTGTAATCTCAGTGGCAAAATAGCATTCACATGAAGTCGCTCAAAATTCTCCTTATATTTTTGGTCCAATCCGAAGGCTTGTTGCGCATGTTCAAACAATAAATCTTCTCCTTGACGCTCGAGGTGATCTTTCATAAATTGAATCAAATCTGCTTGAGCTGGAACCGTCTCAGTAAATTCTATAAAATTAGCGAAAAGGTAATAGACCTGTAGTAGGTAATCTCTTTTAGAGAAAACAACATCATCTAATTCAAAAATATAAACCTTTTTTTCTTCTGGAAACATCATCTATGAATAAAGCTTAAAATTATGGACAGTGCCTACATCGATAAAACAAAAACAATAGCGCTGGCAGTAAAAATAAGAGGCTATTTGGATACACAAATTAGTGCTAAATCCTCTCCAGAATCAGAGGCGCCAAACAAGCCGTCCAATGATCTTTCGATAGTCGTCGAGTCCAATAAATCGTTACCCTTAGAAAGAAGTCTATAAGGCAGGTCTGTTGGAGGGTTTTCCATAAGAGGGATTGTTTCGAGCAGATCTTTATCCGGAACAAGAACTGAGATTTGATATTCCTCAAATAAAACTTTGGCTACAGACAGGGGTTCAAGTTCGAAGCCGCCCAAAGGCAATACATAATCCACCTGTTGATCTAGACATAATTTAAGCACCTCGTGTGCAAAAGTAGGAAGAAGACCTTTCGGAATTCTGGCGTATTTATCCGACTTTAAAAGCAATCCGGGGATTTCTTCTGAACTTGCAAATAATACTTCGAAATCAGCGCCGAGCTTTTTTGCTATACGCATCGCCAAAGGCCTAGTCCCGAAAGTTATGAGTATTTTTTTCATTAAAACCTATTTATAATCCCAATATTTCAGGATGTTGTGGATCTGTTAAACGACTACACCATCACGCATATGAATCGTTCGATCCGAAATTCGAGCAAGCTCTTCATTGTGCGTAACGATAATAAATGTCTGCTGAAATTTATCTCTAAGATCAAAAAACAATTGATGTAAAGCGGCTGCATTTTCAGAGTCGAGATTACCGGAAGGTTCATCTGCCAAAATGATAGAAGGATCATTGATCAGCGCACGAGCCACAGAAACACGTTGCTGTTCACCTCCAGACATTTCAGCAGGCTTATGGTCAATACGATGAGAAACCCCCAATAACTCCAACAATTTCTTCGCCTTTTCCTCCGCCTCAAATCTTCCCTTTCCGTGAATAAAAGCAGGAATACATACATTTTCTAAAGCAGTGAATTCAGGCAGCAAATGGTGAAATTGAAATACAAAACCGATATGTTCGTTGCGAAAAGCACTTAACTTTTTAGCACTCAATTTTTGGACATCAACACCATTGATCAAAACCGATCCCTGATCGGGTTTATCTAAGGTACCGATGATGTGCAGCAACGTACTTTTTCCAGCCCCCGATGCACCTACAATACTAACGATTTCGCCCTTTTCAACAGCGATATCAACACCTTTCAAAATCGGTAATGACCCATAAGCTTTGTGAATTCCTTTGGCATGTAACATCATAGGACAAAGATAAATAAATTTACGATACAACGCGTTTGAATAAATAAGCTGTTATTTCTCAATTCCAGCCATTTTATTTTGTCTAAATGTCAAAAAATAGATAAAAGAGCAATTTATCACTTGTCTTATCCCCCAAAAAATTATATTTTTACGCCAAATATTTTTGCAAATGAACATTCACGAATATCAAGGAAAACAAATACTAAAGAGCTTTGGTGTGCGCGTACAGGAAGGTATCGTAGCAGATACTCCAGAGCAAGCTGTGGAAGCGGCCAAAAAAATGAAAGAAGACTACAACTCTGATTGGGTTGTTGTCAAAGCTCAAATTCACGCTGGTGGCCGTGGTAAAGGTGGTGGTGTCAAGTTAGCTAAGAACTTAGATGAAGTCAAACAAAGAGCAACTGACATCATTGGTATGCAATTAGTAACGCCTCAAACTGGGCCTGAAGGTAAAAAAGTAAACAAAGTTTTGGTAGCTCAAGACGTTTACTATCCAGGCGAGAGCGAAACAAAAGAATTCTACATGTCCGTATTATTGGACCGTGCTAAAGGACGTAACATCGTTATGTACTCTACAGAAGGTGGTATGGATATCGAAGAAGTTGCAGAAAAAACACCGCACTTGATTTTCAAAGAAGAAATCGATCCAAAAGTAGGCTTACAAGGATTCCAAGCACGTAAAATTGCTTTCAATCTTGGTCTTTCTGGTGCTGCCCACAAAGAAATGGTAAAATTTGTTGCTGCCCTTTACAAAGCATACGATTCTACAGACTCTTCCATGTTTGAGATCAATCCTGTATTGAAAACTTCTGACGACAAGATTTTAGCCGTTGATGCTAAAGTAAATCTTGACGAGAACGCTTTATACCGCCATGCAGATTACGCAGCTATGCGCGACGTAACAGAGGAGGACCCAACAGAAGTTGAAGCTGGTGAATCAAACCTAAACTATGTTAAATTAGATGGTAACGTAGGCTGTATGGTAAATGGCGCTGGTTTGGCAATGGCTACCATGGATATCATCAAAATAGCCGGCGGTGAACCTGCCAACTTCTTAGATGTAGGTGGTACAGCAAATGCTGAAACTGTAAAAGCTGGTTTCAATATCATTTTAAAAGACCCTAACGTAAAAGCAATCTTAATTAATATCTTCGGTGGTATTGTTCGTTGTGACCGTGTTGCTCAAGGTGTAATTGATGCGTATAGCGAAATTGGAAACATTCCAGTTCCTATTATTGTTCGCCTTCAAGGTACTAATGCTGAAGAAGCGAAAAAATTAATTGATGAATCCGGTTTACAAGTCTATTCTGCAATCTTATTGAAAGAAGCTGCTGAATTAGTAACGAAAGTATTGAAAGGATAATTCCTTGAATCATCATAGCAAAAAAGCGCGAATTAAAAATAATTCGCGCTTTTTGTTATTGTACCTCATCTTATGAAACCCAGCTTGCCAAAGTTATGTTTCCTATAGAAATGAGACCTATTTCACTTTCTAATTTTCTAATTTCCACCTGTCGTGATTGTAATAATATATTTGTCCCATGAGCTATAGTGCCCCATCGTGAATTGAATTAAATCAACATTTATAGCCAATAAACCAACAGAATAGCGTATTTTTGTATTGCTTTTTTAACAAAGCATCTTTTACAAGTCAATCTCCAAAAATTAAGATGGAACACACAAGAATAAAGGAACTATTGAATGCCACAGAATTTGGCAAAGAGGTCGTTGTTAAAGGTTGGGTTAGAACTTTCCGTAACAATCAGTTTATAACAATCAATGACGGTTCGTCAATCAATAATATTCAAGCAGTTGTCGATTTTGAAAATACACCTGAGGATATCTTAAAACGTATCACCACTGGAGCAGCAGTTCGCGTAAAAGGTCAGTTGATAGCATCACTGGGTAAAGGTCAAAAAGTTGAGGTTAAAGCTACTGAAGTAAGCATTATTGGTGATTCTGATCCTGAGAAGTATCCCTTACAGCCTAAAAAACATAGCTTAGAATTCTTACGTGAAATTGCGCATTTACGTTTCCGTACCGGTACTTTCAATGCTGTATTTAAAGTTCGTAATGCTTTGGCATTTGCTGTACATAAGTTTTTTCAGGAAAATGATTTTGTCTACATGCATACACCGATCATCACAGGTTCAGATGCGGAAGGTGCAGGAGAAATGTTCCAAGTTACGACACTGGATTTAAAAAATCCTCCACGCAAAGAAAACGGAGAGATTGATTTTAAAGAAGATTTCTTTGGAAAATCAACAAACTTGACTGTATCTGGCCAATTGGAAGGCGAACTCGGTGCCATGGCATTTGGCAACATCTATACTTTCGGCCCAACGTTTAGAGCAGAAAACTCCAATACAACACGCCATTTAGCCGAATTTTGGATGATTGAACCTGAAATGGCTTTTTACGAGTTAGAGGACAATATGGATCTGGCCGAAGCCTTATTGAAATATGTCATCCGATACGCTTTGGAAAATTGTCCAGAAGAAATTGAATTCCTAAAAAATCGTTTGCTGGAAGAAGAGAAATCAAAACCAGCTACAGAACGCTCTGAATTAAATCTCGTTGAGAAATTAAACTTTGTTTTAACAAACGATTTCGAACGCGTTACCTACACAGATGCCGTTGAAATATTAAAACGTAGCAAACCAAATCAAAAGAAACAATTCAAATATTTAATTGACGATTGGGGTGCTGATTTACAATCGGAACATGAGCGCTATTTGGTAGAAAAACACTTCAAAAAGCCCGTTATATTAATAGATTATCCTCGCGAAATCAAGTCCTTCTATATGAAGCAAAATGCACCGGATGCGCAAGGAAGAAATACCGTCCGTGCAATGGATATTCTTTTCCCAGGAATTGGTGAAATGGTCGGTGGTTCACAGCGTGAAGAAAATCTGGAACGCCTACTGGATCGTATGGCTGAAGTTGGTATTCCTGCGGAAGAAATGGAGTGGTTTTTGGATACACGACGTTTTGGATCGGTACCACATTCAGGATTTGGCGTAGGTTTCGAGCGCCTCGTTTTATTCACGACGGGAATGACCAATATCCGCGACGTCATTCCATTCCCACGTACGCCTAAAAACGCAGAATTTTAATATAAAAAACAACAGCCAAAACAAAATATTTTGGCTGTTGTTAATTTAAATATAGCGTATCTGAATTCAGATAATAATTTATGCCCTATTGACATCTTTCAGCAGGGCTCGAGATTAGACCTAATTCAGGTGATTAACAAAGAAAAAATGCTTATTAAGATATATAACGATAATCCCAATCCCAAAGCAATAGAACAGGCAGTTGATATTCTTCGCCGCGGCGGAGTGATCATCTACCCCACTGATACTGTATATGGTATTGGCTGTGACATTACGCAACAAAAAGCAATAGAGCGCGTCTGTGAAATCAGAGGCCTAAAGCCGGAAAAAGCAAATCTATCATTTATCTGCTATGATCTAACAGATATTTCGCAATATACAAAATCATTTGACACGTCCGTATTTCGTGTATTAAAAAAAGCCTTACCTGGACCTTTTACTTTTATTTTTAATGCAACAACGAAAGTCCCTAAGCTCCTAAGTTCCAAAAAGAAGACTGTGGGTATCCGTGTTCCAGACAATAATATTGTACGAGAAATTGTCAAACAGTTAGGCAACCCTATTGTGACAGCCTCCATTCACGATGAAGATGAAATTATTGAATATTCTACTGATCCTGAATTAATTCACGAGAAATACGAAGATCTCGTTGATGCGGTTATAGACGGAGGGTATGGTGATAATATAGCATCCACTGTTGTCGACCTCACAGAAGGTACTTTTGAAGTTGTCCGTGAAGGTAAAGGTGATTTAGAACAATTCCTATAAAAACCGACTTTCAATGTAAGTTCTCCAGAATGAGCATTGTTCAGAGATCTCTCCAACATCATTGTTGGTAAATTGTGGATAAACTATTCCTTTCAATACGGTTATTAACAAAACAAGCCGCCTACTAACATATAAAATGTTAACAAGTACCTTGTTGACTTATATGTATTAGTATAAAATGTGTATAAGTTACTACTTACCAACATCACATTGTTAACAACACAAGTTGAAAAGCTTCAAAAAACTACAAAATGTGCAAAACTAAGGGGTTATACACATGAAAATGTGAATAAGTTAGCGATCATCGACAAATTGATTAACTATCGTGTTTATAAAAAAACTATATTAACAGATTCCTGTGGAAAGTTAAGAACCACGCTCAACTCTTCTTTTAATCGCCGTGTTGAAAAGGCCAAATCCCCGTTCTGTTTCTGTAAATAGTTTTCCTAAAAAAGGAACCAAGATCGCTTATACATTGGAAGTTCCATATGGAAGGTTTGTCAAAAATAAATGAAGCAAGATCGGTCACAAAATAGTTTGCAGTACCTATCCACTGCGTAAACTCTCCTTTATTTGACCAGGGGTATTGACGAATCAATCCAAATTCAATAACAAACAAATGAGAAGAATAATCAGCCTCTTTGATCAGATATTCACCGCGCTTTAATTCAACACGTTCGAAGTTGGGAACAAGTTTTAGGGCGTTAGCATCAGAAGTAGAAAAAAAATCTTTAAAGAGTTGATCTAACATAAAACCAGCCTTTACAAAATGACGACTTCTTCAATAATGACGTGACCAACATATTCATTTACCCGTCCTAGAATTTGTCTTCGCATAAGTGCTAATTCATTCTTAATAACCGCGGATTCTACTCGTACAAATAACTTTTTATCACGAACATATAGCTGCTGTGTGCGGTTAGCGATTGCTTTGCCGATCAATTGGGGCCAAACGGAAGCAATCGATGTTTCGTCAAATTTCCTTCGCAGTTTATAAGCCTCAAGAAGACGTTCAACTCCCTCCTTAATCGTCATATCATCGCTTGACCGAATAAATTCTAGGCTTTTCTTAACTTGCTTCTTATACATTGACTTGTCCTCCTACAATATCAAATATACGAACAGGACGGTTGATTTCCTCAAATATTCGCTCAATTCTTTTTGAATCTGTATCGGTCAGGAAAATCTGTCCAAAATCATCTTCGGAAACCATTTGCATCAATTTGTGTGTTCTACGATCATCTAGTTTATCGAAAATATCATCCAGAAGAAGCAGAGGTTTAAAACCCTTTTTATGTTGCAAATAAGAATATTGAGCAAGTTTTAGCGCAATTAGAAAAGATTTCTGTTGTCCTTGAGAACCAAATTTTTTCAAAGGCATTCCACCGTGAATTGTAAATATCAGATCATCCTTATGTATGCCCTGGGTGGTACGCTCTAACATACGGTCACGCTCCAAGTTCTTTTCTAAAATATGTAAAAAAGAATCAGTCATTAAAGGCGATTCATAGTGCAATTGTACGGACTCCGCGTCGTCAGTGAGAAACTGATAATGTCGGTCAAATTCGGGCTGAAACTCTTCCATGAAACAACTTCTCTTTTGGAAAATAATATTTCCTACTTCCTCAAGTTGAAAATTAAGAATTTCAATTAGTCCAAGATCAAGTACACTGGTTTGACGCGCTTGTTTGAGAAGGCTATTTCGCTGCGCAAGGAGCTTATTATAGACAATTAACGTATCCAAATATTTATTATCAGTTTGTGAGATAACATTATCCACAAACTTCCTTCGTTCCTCGCTTCCGTCTGTGACGATGATGCTATCGTTTGGCGAAATCATGACCAAAGGAAACAAACCGATATGATCAGCCAATCTAGGATAATCTTTCTTGTTTTTTTTAAACTGTTTTTTTTGATTTTTTTTTAAGCTACAAGATATAAAATCACTGGATGATTCCTTATCAAATTCTCCCTGTACCATAAACCAGTCGTTGCCCGATTTGATGTGCTGTGAATCGATCGGATTAAAATAACTTTTACAAAGGGATAAATAATGAATCGCATCTAAAAGATTAGTTTTTCCAACCCCATTATCACCTGTAAATGCATTTACCTCAGGAAGAAATTCCAAAGATGATTCCGCGTAATTTTTGAAATTTAGAACAGAAAGTTGCTTGAGCCACATGGCACAAAGATACGCTATTTGGATTGCTAAAAATTATTTAATTTCCTCAAAATCGACAAACTCACCAGCTGTTTCCGTCCCCTTACGTTCGACACCTTCTTTTGGCGGAATGTAATCTACATGCACCTTACCTTCTGGCTGCGATCTTTTAGCTTGCTCTTGTCGTTGGCCGTTAAATTCATAATAAAAGGTTCCGCCTTGCCCTTGGCTATTATATGCTCCCCCTTGTTGCTGCGCTTTTTTCATTAACTTTTCAGCTGCTTTGCGCATCGCAAAAGGTAAAAATAATTTAAATAAGAATCTTACTACAAAGTAAACAGCGAATGCAATAAGTATAAATTTTAAAAATGCCATAGTTAATTCGTTGTTATTTTATCAAAAATAACCAATAACTCGGAAAATTGATGTCTTTAAAATGTCAGATAAGAATTTATTAACACATTTTAAGACTTTCCTAATTTCTCTTTCGTTTCCATAATAATCCGGTAGAGTTCTTCTTGACGCTGCGTACCCAAAACATAAGTAAGGCCATTTTTATCTGTCAGAAAAACAGCATTTTTGCCGCCAGCAAAAAATTTAATTCTACCTTTTGTATGAAGATTGTAAACTGGATTATTAAAAAAGAAAGTGCTATATGGCGCCTTTTCTATCTTTGTGATAGAAGCAAGATCTATTTTGACCACTCGGGTAGACCAAAGCCCGCTAATAAGAATATGATCTTGAAAGACCTCCGTACGGAATAACACCATATACATCATTACGATAGATGTGATGATAATACCTACCCCGACAATAAAAAACAATTGACTGGAAATCAAATGATCCAAATTTAGATAAAATGCAGTAAAGCAAAAAAGTACAAGCACCAAACGCACGCTTATCCAAACACGGTCACGACCTAAATATTGATTTTCCGAATAGAGTACACCTTCTTTCATTTATTTAAGATTTAGCTGTCAATTGGGAGACTCAATACCATTGTTTTCGTATATTTCAACTTATCAATAGCATCGCTTTGCTTCTATGGATTCACCATCCACACGATACTGTATTAGATCATAGAAACACATTGTACTCTCTCCAAAAACAGAGTTTTTTGTCATAATCAGCGTCAGTATTTTTCGCTAATCCGTTCTGCAAACTAAAGTAAGGACTTTTTTTGTATTGGAGGTAATTTTATAACGATTGTCTATCCGATAATTTGCTACCCAAAGAATATCTCCGTTTCCATTCACCACTATCGGAATATTTTCTTTTTCAAATAAACTGATCTTTTTATTGATAAAAAAATCGCTCAGCTTCTTACGCCCTTCCATACCTAAAGGATAAAAGCTATCGCCAACTTTCCACGATCGAATCGTGAGAGGAAAGACCAATAGGTCATAATCCAGTTTCGCAACCTCTGTCGCGTTGATAATAGTTACATCTGTAGAAACCTCAGCATGAAAACAATACTGCTTCCACTCCACGGTCGAAGTTTCAGAGGTAATCAAAACCTCATCAGCAGAAATAAATTCCTTCTCTCGAATAAAAAGTTCATTTCTGTCCAAGAGCATATGGTAGCAATCAGATTGAAAAATACGCCCCGACTCTCTTACCCACGCCTGTTGGAGATCACTTAATATCGCCTTTGAGAAATTAAAGGGCGAAAATAGCTCATAGAGCAGTGGAAGATTATCAAGATAAGGTTCTAAATCTTCTTTCCGAACCTCCCACCCTTCGCCAGTAGGATAAAAGAGCTTCCTCCGAATAGGCTCTACAAATTGCTGCAGCAGCTGATAAGACTCTTTAAAATGATTAATATTCTGCTCAAAGACCATTTCGAAATCTGGCTGAAGCTTTTGAAAATGCGGAATGATATCAATCCGTATTTTATTTCGGGCATATTTTGTTGAAAAATTGGATTGATCATCCCGATAGGCAATACCGTACATATTAACAAAATGCTCAATGTCGCTGGCCTTTAGAAAAAGTAAGGGTCGAATGATGCGCTCCCGGAGAGGGAGAATACCTTGAAGTCCCTGAAGACCAGTTCCGCGACAGAGGTTTAATAGTACCGTTTCGATATGATCATTCAGATGATGAGCCACTGCAATTCGATCGAACCCCATTTCATGTCGCAATTTCTCAAACCAGGCGTAACGAAGTTCACGGGCAGCCATTTGAATCGAAATCTGTCGCTCCTTCGCATAGGCTTTTGTATCAAAATGCCGCACAAATATCGGAACATTATTTTCCATTGCGAACTTTCTAACCAATGCTTCGTCTTCATCAGAATCCGTCCCCCTCAATTTAAAATTACAATGTGCAATAGCAAGGGTATAACCCGCTTTTACAAATAGATGTGCCATGAGCATTGAATCCTTTCCTCCACTCACTGTAAGCAATACCTTATGATGGGGCATTAATAAATGCTCCTTTTCAATATAGCCCTTTAGTCTTTCCAGCACATTCATAGAACAAAGTTAAGGTATATTTTATGTCAAAGATAAATTCAAGTCTTAAAATTTGTGAAATCCAGTAAAGTAGCAATTAAAATCCATATTTTTGCCCATGTGAAACAATACATTTATACACTTATTGTATTTATTTTAACTGGCTTGTCGGTCCAAGCACAGAAACAGGATGAGCTAAAGCTTCTTTCATCATCCCATATTATTACTGGAAAAGATGGCAATATCCTGTTTTACCGTCCAGTCTATGAACATGTAGGCTCAACGCTATCCTCAGATAGTGGCTATTTGCATAAAGACAACATTGGCCGACAATTTTTTGAAGCCTTTGGGAATGTTATCATCACTCAACCCGACGGTACCCAAATATTTTCCAATAAATTACACTATGAAGCTGCCATGCAACTCGCTACACTTACGGGAGCAGTGCGCATGGTCAGCACCAACGGCTCCATACTGACGACCGACCACCTTGTCTATAATATGCGGAGTAAAATCGGTAATTATTACAGTGGTGGGCGTATTCTTTCAGGAAGTGATACGATTACCAGCCAGCGGGCTACTTACTTCGAAAATACAGGCGAGTCCTATTTCAACCAAAAAGTTGTGGTTCGATCAACCAATGTAAAAGTCTACACGGACTCCATGAAATACAATGGCAATACACGTATTACCGAATTCTATGGCCCTACTAATATCAAAGGGAATAAGGGGGAAAACTTATATACTGAAAAAGGCCGATATCACATGGCAACAGGCCAAGCCTATTTTTCTAAAAATAATCTCTACACCGAAGGAACAAAGTTTCTCAAGGGAGATAGTCTATTCTACGATAGGCAGGTGGGAATAGGTAAAGCCGTAAAAAACGTGGTCTTTGTTGACACATTAGACAAATTTTACGCCTACGGCGGATTTGGCCTGTACAATGGGAGGAACGAATCCATCACCATGACAGATAAGCCGTTGATCATTTCGGTTGTCAAAAAAGATTCAACACAAAAAGATTCTGTATCTTCTTTGTCTCCTGCTCCACAAAAACCAGGGCAAGAGCTCAAAAAAGAAACTAAAGAGTTAAAGGAAATTGAGAAAGATCGACAGAAAGGTAACCTCAAATCAAATAAGACCGCATCAGAAGGAATTGTCGAAGAAAAGGATCGTTCGGGTAAAAACACAAACAGCGGCAAAAAAGAACAGTTACAGTCTAACGCACAAGTAGATTCAGTTTTTATGACGGCCGATACACTGTTCTCGCAAATGATATTCCGCAAAGATTATGTAGCTAAAGATTTCAAATTGGATCGTGAAGGTGGAGCTATTGAAGACGATAATGAGGTCGATTATGGCGAAAAAGATTCAACATCAGCACAGATTGACTCTATCGATGCTTTAAAAACCGTTGCAGATAGTCTTCAAAAAGACCTCGATAGTCTGCATAAAAAAGACAACAGGAAACCCGTAGTAGAAAAAAACACAAACAAAGTACACGATAACCTGACGAATAAAAAGCCGGTTGTTCCGAAAAAAGCACCAATTATCGTTGGTGATCAGAACAAAATAGAAATTGAAAAAAACCTAAAGGCTGATAGTGTATTACGCAAAAAAGCGATTATCCCAAAGGGTGGAGAATCCGATAAACTCATGGGAGCTGCACTAAAAAATGCAAAAGAAGGAAAAAGCGATTCCCTTGCACAGGACACAGCAAAAACGAGGATTATCAAAGCCTATTATAATGCGCGACTGTTTAAATCTGATTTGCAGGCCGTAGCCGATTCCATGTATTATGGTATGCAAGATTCTATGTTCAGACTTATGGGGAAACCAATGATGTGGGCCGAAAACTCACAAATCTCAGGAGATACCATCTTCCTACAAGTAAAGAATCAGAAATTAGACAATTCACTACTCGTAGGGAATGCTTTTATGGTTAATGCAACGAGTGACTCTCTCAAATTTAATCAAATAAAAGGCCGAAAAATCACAAGTTTTTTCACCAATAACCGCATGGAACGCCTTTTCGTTGATGGTAATGCGGAAAACATATTCTACAATATTGATGAGAAGACCAATGTAACCACAGAGCTTGTCCACGATCGCAGCAGTCGTTTCAAGATCTTGATGGAAGACAATAAGCTAAAAGAATATGTATCAATTCGGAAAGTGGACGGTAAAGTCTATCCTATTGCTGAAGTCACTGCCGATAAGGAATTCCTTCCGAATTTCACGTGGCGCCCGGAAGATCGACCGAAATCTAAAGATGATTTATTAAATCGAAAAAGAGATCTTTCAAAAGCTTCATTTACGGTTCCTACTGCACCGGAAGGTGAGGAATCAGGGACAATGAAGTCTATAAAAAAAGGGGATAAAACTACTACCAATCAAAAGGATACTGCAAAAAAAGCAGATTCGAACGAGAGTAGCGAGAAATTGAAAGATTTAAATCCTACATCCGAAAATAATAAAACGAACACTGCAAAGTCAACAGTCAAACCGGTTGAAACGACAGACAAAACGAACGGAGCGCAACCAAATGTAAAAACTGCAGCCGACAAAGCAACTGCAAAGTCCGACTCAACAACTAATAAACCGGCGATGACACCGGCGCAAGATAGTACACAGACAAAGGTAAAAGCTAAATAACCGCGCCACTACCAGGTCGCACAAAAAAGCAGCGCGAAACAAATTGTTTTGCGCTGCTTTTTTGATTCAAGACTATCTGCTGCTCCTCTCAGATGCGCTCATTCATTAAATTAAATCAATAAAAATTTCCATTTATAATTAATTCGAACGAGATCGTTATTATAACTTACTTCGTTTTTAAATAAGCAGCAAGTTTACCCACAGCAATCGCACGATGGCTTATGCTGTTTTTCTCCTTGGCAGTCATCTCCGCAAAAGTTTTGTCATAGCCATTAGGGATAAAGATAGGATCATAACCAAAACCATCAACACCTCTACGGTCCGCACTAATTTTACCTTCAATACTTCCCTCAAAAAAGTGCTGCTGCTCATTCAAATATAAGGAAATAACCGTTTTGAATCTCGCCGAGCGGTTAGGGTTATTACCCAATTTCTCCAAGACGAGATCAATGTTCTTTTCCATATCTCTTGACCCAGAATAGCGGGCTGAATAAACTCCCGGTTCACCGTTTAATGCATCGATCTCCAATCCAGAATCATCACCAAAGCAGTAAAGACCATATTTATTCACTAAATAATCTGTTTTCTGTTGTGCATTTTCCTGAAATGTTACGCCTGTTTCTGGAATATCATCCTGACAGTCAATATCGTTTAAACTCTTAATGACAAAAGCATTTCCCACAATTGCTTGGACTTCTTCCAGTTTATGGGTATTATTGGTGGCAAACACAAGTTCTAGCATCTTCTATTTATTTTGATATCCCATCAAAAATATGCAATCTTATCCACATTAACATTCCCACACCTATATTTAAGAAAAGACCACTCCACCCAATCTATTGATAAGAAATAGGCAGTTTTATACGCTTTGTAGCCATAAACTACACATATCCGATTGATACAATGAAAAAATGGTGTAAATGGATTAGTCTACATCAGGTCTATCCTAAAAAAGATGGTATTCTATCCAATATTAAAATCAAAAAAAAGATTTTTACCAATCCCACTAAATCTAGTATGACTCAGTATCAGCATTAGGTATCTGAGAAAAGTTAGGAGCCAATAAAGGTCTTAAATTCGTTCCAGAATAGTTTCTTTTTATTCACATCGGCAAACATCTCCTCAAAGCTGAAGGTATTGAAAACTGTAGCAATACGACCCTTCATATAGGAATTATGGGCAATAAAAGGCAATTTTAAGGAGGCCGGCTCTACACCCAATAATATAATCTTAGTGGGCTGAAAAAACTGCATAATGCGCTTAAAATCATTCGGATTATGGGGATTTGCCAAATTGAGTACCGCAACGGTCTCTTTGGTCAGTTTTAAGGCACCAATTGTCTTCTCAAAGGCATCGAGGGCTGCTGGCGAGAAGTAAGGATAATGCTCATAACGTAAAATAAAGAGTATACCTTGTTCTTTGCTTCCCTGATAGATAAACTCACCCCCCAACTCTTCAAGATCGTTAACCACATCCTGCCGCCCATTATCAGACCCAATACCCTTAACTGCTTCCTCAGCATCTAATCCTACTGCCAGATATGAGGTGTCCCTCGCCGCTGAAGAGTTGAGCGCAGCAGATAATATAGGAGTACTATTCCCCTCAGGAATAGGATGAATAGACACATCCTTTTGAAAATCAAAACCATTTGCAAAGATTGTTTCATCCATTAACACCTGAAGCGCTACCGGATTATCTGTTGTAAGATTGCTCATCAAGAAAAGATATATAAGAAAGTAAAGATAAACAAGAAAAGGGAAAAGAAAAAGGAGCGATAAATCGCTCCTTTCTGTATATCGAAAAGATTAATGACCTAAGATATAGGAAAAGATTAATGGCGCTACGATAGTCGCATCAGATTCAACGATAAATTTAGGCGTGTCGATATCCAATTTACCCCAAGTAATTTTCTCGTTCGGAACAGCGCCTGAGTAAGAACCGTAAGACGTTGTTGAGTCAGAAATCTGACAGAAATAAGCCCAAAAAGGAACTTCTTCCCATTCCAGATCTTGATACATCATCGGAACTACACAGATTGGGAAGTCACCAGAAATACCACCAGCAATTTGGAAAAATCCAACACCTTTACCCGCAGAGTTATTGCGGTACCATTCTGTTAAATAAATCATATACTCGATACCTGACTTCACTGTACTGGCTTTCAATTTACCTTTGATCACATTGGATGCAAAGATATTACCTGTCGTTGAATCTTCCCATCCCGGACATACAATCGGCAAATTTTTCTCAGCGGCAGCAACAATCCAAGAATCCTTTGGATCAATCTCATAATACTGTTCCAATACACCTGAATTCACGACTTGATAAAGAAATTCATGTGGCAAGTAACGCTCGCCTTTTGCTTCAGCATCATGCCAAACATCTTCAAGATGCTTCTGCAAACGACGGAAAGCTTCCTCTTCAGGAATACAAGTGTCTGTCACACGATTATAGTGATTATCCAATAGCTCTCTTTCTTGTTCAGCTGTTAAATCTCTATAATTAGGGATTCTTTTGTAATGTGAGTGCGCCACAAGGTTCATCACATCCTCTTCCAAATTAGCACCAGTACAAGAAATAAAGTGTACTTTATCTTGACGGATCATTTCTGCTAAAGAAACACCCAATTCAGCGGTAGACATTGCACCTCCTAAAGAGATCAACATTTTTCCACCATCCAACAGATGTTCCTCGTAACCTTTTGCAGCATCTACTAATGCCGCAGCGTTAAAGTGACGGTAATTATGCTCAATAAATTGAGAAATAGGTCCTTTTTGAGTACTCATGATATTTTCTAACTTTTATAAAATAATAAGTACCGCAAAGGTACTGAATATAATCTATTTTCGCTCCAATCGAGATTCAAAACGAGTATACAGCACATTTTTTTTAAACGCCAACTAAACCTACTTTTTCAACAACTTAGAGAAAAACAAATAGGCCGCTACCAAAAAGATAACGATAATAATCAGAACAATAATCTCTTGTATCCCTATTCCCCAATTCATACTATTCATAATTTACCACAATTTAAATGATCCATTTCTCACAACTATCCAAGAACACTTGGTCTATATCAGCCCCGATACCAATTTCGTCTGAAATATGTATTTTATATCCTTCATATCGAATACCTCCGATCACGGGATCTTTAAGATGGCCAACCATACAGGTATCCAAATCAAAAAACTTGACATGTGGAGCAGCATACGCAAAATGTACTTTTGCCGCCAACGCAAGTCGTGATTCCAACATGCCACCGATCATACAGATAATCCCATATTCAGCGGCAATATCATGAATTTTTAAAGCTTCTTGAATACCACCTGATTTTGAAAATTTAATATTGATATAATCGCAAGCACCGGCTTTACAGAGGCGCTCCGCGTCATGGTGAGAATAAACCGATTCATCCGCCATCACAGGAACAATTGTTTCTGCGCGCAACTGAGGCAAATACTCATCGTTCCATGTACGCATAGGCTGTTCACAAAATTGTATCTTAAAAGGCTCTAATCCCCGCAATGCTTCTATTGCACCCGCATAAGACCAACCTTGATTTGCATCAACGCGAATAGGCATCTCGAATCCAACAGCCTTACGTATTTCTCGAATACGCGCAATGTCTATTTTCGGATCCTTCCCCAGTTTAACTTTCAACATGACCGCACCTTCGTCCTGTAAACGCTTTGCTTTCATTGCCATCTCTTCCGGAGAAGCAATCCCTAAGGTGATATCTGTCGTAATTTCCCGCTTCGTTCCCTTTAGAAACTGATAAAGCGGCAGGCCAGCATGTTTGGCCGCTAAATCATGTAAGGCCATATCAAAAGCTGATTTAATCGTTTTGTTGCCCGCAATATATAAGTCCAATTCAGCCAATCGTTCTTCTATAGCCAAAGGATCGCGCCCCTTCCAGATCTTTGCAAAATCTCTTGCCAGCACTAAACAGGTATCTTGTGTTTCTCCTACGATCATCGGAAAGGCTGAACATTCACCCACACCATAGAAGTTGGCGTCAGTATGAATACGTATAAACGTATTCTGAGCATAATCCATCGTACCAGTCGCAATCACAAAAGGTTCCATTGGTATACTTAATCGATAAATTTCAATTTCAGTTATTTTCATCTTATTCTCTTTAGTTAAGCCATAGCGATACCATTATAAAGGATATGCAATACTTTGCCTAATTTATATATATTATCGCAATCTTGAGATGCATTTCTCATATCCAATATAAAAATATTGCCAAATGATGCATATTTCAGGTACGCGTAAACAGCTAATAACAGCCGTAATCATCAAATACAATATCAGCAATAAAATACACTAAAAGAAGTAATAAAATTAAATTAAACACATTTTCATTATAATTTTTATAATATTTAAGTTTTTTATTCCTATATTAGCAATTATAATTATTTGAAAAGGAAAGATGATCGAACAAAGACCGAAAACGGAGGGCCTTTACGACCCTAATTTTGAGCATGACGCCTGTGGGGTAGGCTTTGTTGCCCATATCAAAGGGAATAAATCACACGCACAAGTAAAAGATGCATTGACCATGCTGGAGAATATGGAGCACCGGGGTGCTTGCGGTTGTGATCCAGAAAGTGGTGACGGAGCAGGTATCATGATCCAACTTCCCCATGAATTTTTATGGGAAGAATGTATCAGCTTGGGTATACAATTGGAGGAGCCAGGTTATTATGGCACAGGGATGGTTTTTCTTCCTAAAGAAGAAGACATGAACAAAATATGTCGGGATTTAATTGAAGAAGCGGCAGTAGAAAGGGGTATGAAATTCCTTGGTTACCGTCCAGTACCTGTCAATCGTGAAGGTATTGGACCGACAGCGCTCAGTGCGGAACCCGAGATTGTCCAATTTTTTGTCAGCAGACCGGACGGCGTTTCAAACACTGAAGAATTTGAACGCAAGCTTTTTGTACTACGTCGCCTGATCATCCAAAAAGTTAAACAACAACAAGAATACCCTCTCCCACTTTACTTTGCATCCCTTTCTTGCAAAACAATTATTTACAAAGGTCAATTAACAACATACCAAGTCGGAACCTATTATCTCGATTTACGCGATCCTCGTGTAGTATCTGCTTTCGGATTAGTTCACTCTCGTTTTTCAACCAATACATTCCCTTCATGGTCACTCGCACAGCCTTTCCGTATGTTGGCACACAATGGCGAGATCAACACCTTGACAGGTAACCTCAATTGGTTTTATGCAGGCATGCGTGCATTATCATCGCCTTACTTTACAGAAGAGGAAATGGAAATCCTACTCCCTGTTGTAGACCGTGGTCAATCAGACTCTGCATGTCTCGATAATGTTGCCGAATTGCTTTTACATAGCGGCCGTAGTTTAACCCATGTCATGTTAATGTTAGTTCCTGAAGCTTGGGATGGTAACACACAAATGGATCCGTTAAAACGCGCTTTCTACGAATATCACGCCACATTAATGGAACCTTGGGATGGTCCTGCAGCGCTTTGCTTTACCGATGGTAAACACATTGGCGCTACGTTAGACCGTAACGGCCTCCGTCCGTTGCGCTATGCCGTCACTTCTGACGACCGCGTTGTGGTTGCTTCTGAAGCTGGGGCACTTCCAATCGACGAATCTACCATCATCAAAAAAGGAAGGCAACAAGCAGGTAAGATTTTTCTTGTCGACATGGAACAGGGCCGTATCCTTACCGATAACGAAGTAAAAGATCAATTGATCAATCAACAACCCTACAGCGAATGGTTAGACAATTATAAAATCAAATTAGAAGAACTCGAAGAACCTCGAGTTACCTACACCTACCTTTCCAAAGATTCCGTATTCAAATATCAGAAGACATTTGGTTTCTCCCGGGAAGATCTAGAAACGATCCTGACCCCAATGGCTTTAACAGGGTACGAACCCACAGGATCAATGGGTTCAGATGTCCCCTTAGCGATACTCTCCGACCAACCACAGCATATTTCAAGTTATTTTAAGCAATTTTTTGCCCAAGTAACCAACCCACCAATCGATCCGATTCGCGAACGCTTGGTCATGAGTTTAGCAACATTCATCGGTAACGCCGGCAATATTCTGATCGAAGACAAAAAATTCTGTCACTGTGTAACTTTACCACATCCGATCTTAACCTCCAAAGAACTGGAAAAATTGCGTTCCATCGATACAGGGTTATTCCAAGCAAAAACAATTCAATCCTACTTCCGCTCAGATGGCAAGCCTGGGGCGTTAGAAGCAGGTTTAGAGCGCCTGTGTCGCTATGCAGATGATGCTGTGCGTGATGGTTTTGAAGTCTTAATCCTTTCGGATCGCGCAATCGACTCCAAACACGCTGCGATCCCTTCCTTACTCGCTGTATCGGCGGTACACCACCATTTGATCAAAACCGGAAATCGCGGTGCAGTAGGGTTAGTGGTTGAAGCGGGCGATGCTTGGGAAGTGCATCACTTCGCTTGCTTATTGGCATTCGGTGCTACAGCTATCAATCCCTATATGGCATTAGCCAGTATCCGTACCATGAAAGAACAAAATACATTGGATACCGAACTGACATGGCCAGAATTGTCCAAAAACTACGTGAAAGCCGTCAACAATGGATTGTTGAAAATTTTCTCTAAAATGGGAATCTCAACATTACAATCCTATCACGGAGCGCAGATCTTCGAAGTGCTCGGTATCGACAAATCTGTCGTCGATAAATTCTTTTGTGGAGCTGTTTCACGCATTGGTGGCATGACCTTAGATGATCTTGCTAAAGAAGCACTCTCAAAACACTGGCGCGGATTCGAAAAAAGCCGTACCCCACAAAATCTATTGCCAGAAGGTGGTATTTACCAATGGAAACGCCGAGGTGAAGGACACCTTTGGAATCCAGACACAATCCACCTCTTACAACAGGCCTGTCGCACTGGAGACTACGCGACCTATAAAAAATACGCGCAGAAAATCAACGAGCAAAAAGAACATATGTTTACCCTTCGTGGATTACTGGACTTTGCAAAACATCGCAATTCCATTCCACTAGAACAAGTAGAACCTGCCAGTGAGATCCTTAAACGTTTCGCTACAGGTGCCATGTCTTTTGGTTCAATCTCGCACGAAGCACATAGTACACTCGCCATAGCCATGAACCGCATCGGAGCAAAATCCAATACCGGTGAAGGTGGAGAGGATGAATTGCGTTATAAACCCCTCCCAAATGGAGACTCCATGCGTTCAGCAATCAAACAAGTCGCTTCGGCACGTTTTGGTGTCACGTCCAATTACCTGACGCAAGCAGATGAGTTACAGATTAAGATGGCGCAAGGAGCCAAACCAGGTGAAGGGGGACAATTACCAGGACCTAAAGTTGATGCCTGGATTGCAAAAACCAGACACTCTACACCGGGTGTCGGTCTGATTTCACCACCACCCCACCACGATATTTACTCCATCGAAGATTTAGCCCAGCTGATCTTTGACCTAAAAAATGCTAACCGTCAAGCAAGAATCAACGTAAAATTGGTCTCTAAAGCTGGTGTTGGTACCATTGCTGCCGGAGTTGCAAAAGCCCATGCCGACGTCATTCTTATTGCAGGGTTTGATGGTGGTACAGGTGCGTCTCCAATCAGTTCAATTAAACACGCTGGACTACCTTGGGAATTAGGCCTTGCAGAAGCGCATCAGACACTGGTGAAAAACAAATTGCGCAGTCGCGTCGTATTACAAGCGGACGGCCAAGTAAAAACAGGTCGCGACATCATCATCGCCACACTATTGGGCGCTGAGGAATGGGGCGTATCGACAGCAGCATTGGTTGCCGGCGGCTGTATCATGATGCGTAAATGCCATCTTAATACATGTCCTGTAGGTGTTGCAACCCAAGATCCAGAACTGCGTAAATTATTCTCTGGAAAACCAGAAGATATTGTCAACTTATTTACCTTTCTCGCAGAGGAAGTCCGTGAAACAATGGCTTATCTAGGCTTCCGTACCATCAACGAAATGGTGGGACGAGCCCAGTTCTTAAAAAAACGTGAAAATATAGATCATTGGAAAGCCAAGAAAATTGACTTTACCGACATCTTGCACGTGGAACGCAACGAGCCTGGACAATCGTTATACAATACCGAAGAGCAGGATCACGGTATGGCAATGATTTTAGATTGGGGCTTATTGAAACAGTCTAAATTAGCGCTAGATACCAAAACACCTGTATTTGGCACCTTTAAAGTAAAAAATACAGACCGTACCATTGGAACAATGCTGTCCAACGAAATCTCCAAACTCTACGGTTCCGAAGGCCTACCTGACAACACCATCAACTTCAAATTTGAAGGTTCTGCGGGACAGAGCTTCGGCGCATTTTCTACCAAAGGCCTTTCCTTTGAGTTACAAGGTGAAGCCAACGATTATGTTGGAAAAGGATTATCAGGAGCTCAGTTAGCAATCTATCCAGTAGCAGAAAGTGCGCTTGTACCAGAAGATAATATCATTATTGGCAACGTAGCACTATTTGGTGCAACCTCGGGTCATCTATTCGTCAATGGGCAGGCAGGTGAACGTTTCGCCGTACGTAACTCAGGAGCTACCGCTGTGGTTGAAGGAGTTGGAGACCACGGTTGTGAATACATGACCGGAGGCCGAGCGCTGATTTTGGGTGCAACAGGCCGTAATTTCGCTGCCGGAATGAGCGGTGGTATCGCATGGATCTACGACATTAACGAAGATTTCCGCGAAAACTGTAATCAGGAAATGGTTGATCTGGATCCATTGGAAAGTGAAGACGAAACCGCAATTATTGCTTTGTTAAAACGTCATATCTTGCTTACCAATAGTCGCAGAGCAGATTTTATTTTACAAAACTGGTCAAGAGAAAAAAATAAATTCATTAAGGTATTCCCAAGAGAATACAAAAATGTCATTCGTCAAAAATTAGTTGAAGCATAATATAGGAAGCACAAATCATGGGAAAAATTACAGGTTTTAAAGAATTTGAGCGCGTGCTTCCGACAAAAGAAGCTGTCGAAGCACGCGTACAACACTTCAAGGAATTTAACAAAGGTTATTCTGAGAATGAACTTAATAAACAGGCCGCGCGCTGTATGGACTGCGGTATTCCATTCTGCCATTCGGGCTGTCCATTGGGCAATGTTATCCCTGAATTTAATGATGCTGTATACGATGGAAAATGGGAAGAGGCCTATCAGATTTTATCCTCCACCAATAACTTCCCAGAATTTACAGGCAGAATATGTCCGGCACCCTGTGAGTCGGCTTGTGTACTGGGTATTCATAGTACTCCGATCACTATTGAAGAGATCGAAAAACACATCATCGAAATTGCTTTCAAAAAGGGCTATGTCAAAGCTTACAAAAGCTATTTAAAAACAGGCAAGCGCATCGCTGTCGTCGGTTCCGGCCCAGCAGGACTGGCTGCAGCTGCACAGCTCAATAAAGCAGGTCATGATGTTGTTGTATTCGAACGCGATGACCAAGTTGGAGGATTACTACGCTATGGTATTCCCGATTTTAAATTAGAAAAATCAGTGATTGATCGTCGTATCAACCTCATGAAAGAATCTGGAATCGAATTCAAGGTGAATACTGAAGTGGGCAAAGATATAAGTGTTTACGAATTAAAAGCTTACGACGCTATTGTATTGGCAACAGGATCAACTGTACCCTGGCATATGCAATTACCGGGACATGATGCCAAAGGTATCCATTTTGCCATGGACTTTTTGACCCAACAGAATAAAGAAGTAAGCGGAATTACGATCGACCAAGACCGTATCCTGGCAACCGACAAACATGTTGTGGTCATTGGCGACGGTGATACTGGATCAGACTGTATCGGTACATCCAACCGTCACCGTGCGAAAAGTATCACACAGATTGCCCGTAAACCAACGCCATCCAAAGAACGGCTAAAAAGCAACCCCTGGCCGATGGACAAGCTCACATTCGGAACCTCCTCTTCCCAAGAAGAAGGCTGTGAAAGACTTTGGGCTACAGAAACCCAGGAATTTGTCCAAGACGAAAATGGTCATATTAAGGGAGTAAAAATCAAGGAAGTTCAATACGAAGTTGATGAATTTGGAAAAAGAACCCGCTTAGGAGAATCCGAGATCCGTGAAATACCGGCAGACCTCGTATTACTGGCTATTGGTTATCAACATACTGAACATACGCTCTTAGAACAGTTAGGTGTTCGTGTAGATGAAAAAGGAAATATCCTTGCAAATGACAAAGACTACCAAACGACAATTGATAATATCTTTACAGCCGGAGACTGCCGTAAAGGCCAATCGCTTGTTGTTTGGGCCATCTCCGAAGGACGCGAATGTGCTCGAAAAGTCGATGAATACCTAATGGGTTATTCAGAGCTTGAAAGCAAAGACTTCCTGACCACAATAAATGCTTAAAAGTAGGCCGCGCTCAACAGAGAGTTCATACAAGTGGTACACCAAGCCATCGTATAATCTTTAGCGATAAGAGCAAACGCGTGAACAGTATAAAATTATAAAAAGGTCCGTTGAGAATTCAACGGACCTTTTTATAATCAGTCATTAGTCCCTATTTCAGTGGGTCCTTAAGTTTAACAAAATAAATGCTGTTTTTATCTACAGTCTTTATGTAAGGTAATATTTTCGACTCATAGAAACCTTTTCCGGTTACCCCAAAATCATCATCATTACATACCGCAATCAGGGATGGATTAATAACAGCCAAGCCTTCTGCTTTATCATGCGGATACAATTCCGTGATGTCAGTCATTAAATCGGCAACCATGGCCTTTTGGACCGGTTTAATAGTATATTTTGCCAATGTAGCCGCATCTTTGAGTTCCTCGACAGTTTTACCATCAAATAATTTCCCAGTTGCAGTATTATCCGTATCCGAGATATCCGTTGCGCCAGAAAGATCTATTTTATAAATTTTCTTAAATACAGTAGAACGTGATGCTTCTGTCGCATATTCCCCGTCGCGTTCCAAGACAATAAATGTTGAATTGCTCACGGCAGCGATTCCACTTACAGCCTGCAAATCGGTACGCTCCATCATATCGCATCAATTAAATACACCCAGTTATGGAATTTTACTTTTTCATGCATCACTACAAAAATAAATAGCTAATTGTGCAGCGAATCAACGGTACATTCTCTGCCCTCACCTACTAAAAATAGAAAGATGAAAAAGATCATAATTGCCCTTTTCATAGTTTTGGTATTTTCCAATGTAGATACAAAATCTCAGATCAGAACTACGCGAGAGATACCCAGTTTAAAAATTAAAAACGACGATGGTCGGCAAGACAACGTTGTGTTGGCAGACCTAAAAGTAGAAGTTGCCATCTTCGGAAATATCGCCAAAACGACGATGACAATGGTGTTTGAAAATAAAACCAATCGCGATCTCGAGGGCGAACTGACATTCCCTATGCCGGAAGGCGTATCGGTGAGCGGCTATGCCTTAGATATCAATGGCAAATTACGGCAAGCAGTTGCAGTCGATAAAAATAAAGGCACCGAAGTTTTTGAAAGTATAGAAACACATCGTGTCGACCCCGGACTATTGGAGAAAGTTGAGGGTAACAACTTCCGTACCCGCATTTATCCTTTGCCAGCGAATGGTAAACGGACTATTCAGATCAGTTATTCCGAAAATCTAACTACGGAATCCGATCAGGCACGTTATTACTATTTGCCGTTAACTTACACCGCTGCCATTCATAACTTTGCCTTGGATATTCATGTCCTTCAAGACAGCCATAAACCAGATTTCACAGAAAAACCAGATGGTTCTCTAGCATTCTCCCAACACAACAACAATTACACAGCTTCTTTACGTAAACAACATTTTCAATCCCAGCGGAATCTGGTCATTCTACTGCCAACAGACAGCAAAGAGTCATCGGGCTTATTTCAAACAAATCATGATAAGACTTTTTATTTTCTTGCCAATGCAAGCATCAATTCCGTGAAACCTACTCAGAAAAAATGGGGCGACACCATCGGAATTATCTGGGACCGTTCACTGAGTACTAAAAATAGAGCTATAGAAAAGGAACTTGCCCTATTAGATCTCTTTTTTAAAGATAATCCTAACATGCAGGTTGAAATGGGTTTATTGGACATCCAATTTGTAAAAGGACCGACGTTTCAAGTTAGACAAGGTAATTGGGATGAACTTAAAAGTTATCTCAAACAAATGGACTACGATGGCGGCACAGATTATAGTCAAATAAAACCTGGAGTAATAAAAGCCAGCAATTACCTGCTGTTTACCGACGGACTTTCCACATTTGGCCAAAGTGAAATTACCCTTGAAAATCCCGTTTATTGCATTACTTCGTCCAGTGGATCTGACTACGGTATCCTAAAAGAGATTGCTCAGAAACATAGCGGAAAGATGATCAATTTGACCAATGTTTCCGTAAATCAAGCCTACCACAATCTAAATACAATCGATCTTCTTTACTTGGGAATAAAAGAGCACAATGATTTCGATGAAGTTTACCCTAAGAAAGGAACCCCTATACAAGCCAATTTTTCTATTGCTGGAATAGGAAAATACCTAGGATTGAAGCAACTCACATTACTTGTAGGAGATGGACAACATACCCCAAAAGAAGTAAGCATAGCGCTGCATCAAGATCATGGTGAAATTGACCTGCAGCAGATCTGGGCACAAAAGAAAATCGAAGCATTGGACCTTCAATACGACAATAATCGTGAGGAAATAGAAACCCTGGGTAAACAGTTCGGAATCGTGACGCGAAATACTAGCCTAATTGTACTGGAAACTGTAGAAGATTACATACGTTATGCAATAACACCTCCAGCAGAATTACTTCCGCAATTTAATGCACTCAAAAAAGAACATGCTATCGAAAGGGAAGAGCGTGTAGCGAATCTCTTAGATAAAGCCGAAAATAGCGCAGAAGAACTTCGCTCCTGGTGGAATACAGACTTTCGGGCAAAAAAGAAATATCCACAACGGGACACGCAGATTGAGCCCACAGACTATATGGCTGTCGAAGAGATCGCCACCGGAGTTGTTCCTGTTACACCTGTTCCGTCACGTGCTTCAGCCAGTCCTGTCGCGACAACACGCGCCGAAGAATTGAGGTCATCAGATGCTGCCAGCGAAAAAAGAATATCAGTCGTTGGCAATTCAAATACCGCCAAGGCAGCAACAAGCGAATTAGCAATGGCAACCACATCTGACGACGTTCTTCACGAATCCGTTGTTGTTCAATCCTTGGAAGAACCTGTAGCGGGCGTACCAACGGGCAACAGCATCGACAACATCCGTGGAAAAATCAGCATACCCGACATTAAAGAAGATCAGGCCTATCTCAAAGAACTCGATCAATCCAAAGATCCCTACAAAACCTATCTCCAGCTTCGGAATCAGTACATGGGAACACCAACTTTCTATTTTGATGTTGCAAACTTTTTCTTCAAAAGAGGGAATACACAAAAAGCCGTACTAATCCTAAGCGCACTGGCTGACTTGCAGATCGAAAATGCCGATCTCTATAAAACCATTTCATACAAACTACGCGAATGGGGAGATTACGACAAAGCACTATTCATTACAGCCAAAGTGTTGAAATGGCGGCCAATGGATCCTCAAAGTCACCGCGATTATGCCCTCGTTTTACAAGACAAAGGTATGTTCAAGGAGGCACTAGAACAATTATATGGGATTTTGACCCAGAGCTACTCCCCAGAAGCTGCCGATCGCGATGATGGTATTGAAGAAACATTGGTCATGGAAATCAATAATCTCATTAAAGCAAACAAAGCTGCAAGCTCCAAAGTTGCGGTGAACAAAAATTTGATTGCAGACCTGCCTGTGGATATCCGCGTTGTTATTAACTGGAATTCACAAAACACAGATATCGATCTCTGGGTAACGGATCCAAATGGAGAAAAATGTTTCTATAGTAATCCTGCTACAGCAATCGGGGGCCGACTCAGCAATGACTTCACCGGAGGATATGGACCAGAACAATTTTTATTGAAAAAAGCACTTAATGGAACATACAAAATTGAAGTAGATTTCTATAATGACAATTCACTCACTTTAGCTGGTCCTGCCGCAGTTATGGCCGAAATCTACACCTATTACAGCAGTGGAAAGCAGGAACGAAAAATCGTCACGATCTATCTTGACCGAGATAAAGAGCGCAATATTGGGATTGGCGAATTTTCATTCCAGTAGATGAGCAGAGACAAAAGGTGATCAAAAAGTCAAATGAATCCGTTGAAAATTGAATCTATGAAACGATGCTGTAATGGGAGACGTCTAAAGTCACATGAATCGGGTGCTGTCCAAAAAGATTGGATAGCACCTCATTCAATTAATGCAATTTACGGATAACCAAATCCTTTTGTCTATTTTCCAATTTGGTTTTTACATAAGGGTAAGTGAACACCGCTCCTAAAACAATACAGGCGCCGAGATAAAATCCACCACTCATTGTTTCCTTTTGCCCAAAAATCAGCATCGCAAGTAGAATACCGTAAACTGGCTCTAAATTCGTCGTCAGCGCAACAGTAAATGCAGATAATTCCTTCATGACAGCAACACCCATTACATAAGCCACAGCAGTACAAACCACACCTAACAATAAAAGATAGATTAAATCTTGCTGTCCCAATCGCATCCCGGCATTAAAATCTCCTGTAAACAGCATCAATATGCTTATCCAAAAGCACGCCCCCATCATCTCATAAAACGTAATCAGTGTAGGGCTCGATTTCTTAACCATCCGCGCATTGGCAATTGAAAATATACTCGCACAAAAAGCACAGCCAAGTCCAGCCAGCAGACCGACTAGATAATGCGTTTCAAAAGAAAAGATCGTATAAATACCGATAATAATGACTAGCCCCACTACAATGTCCAAACGCGCGATGCGCTTTTTATTCACAATAGGTTCCAATATTGCCGTGAATAATGTCACCGACGAAAGTGTTACCAACGTCACTGAAACTGTAGAAACTTTGATCGAATAGAAGAATAGTACCCAATGCAGGCCCACCACCGCTCCTACCATAAAAAATTGGAGAAACTGCTTCCTCGAAACTAATATAGATTGTTTGGTCACTAAGAAATAGATCAGCAGAGCAATAGATGCTATTGCAACGCGATACCATACCAAATGAAGGGCAGATACGGAGATCAGACTCCCCAAAATTCCGGTAAATCCCCAAATAAGTATTGTTAAATGCAGAATTAGAATATTCCGATTTAATTTAATTTTAGTCATATTCTCTAGAATACATGTGTATGGAAATGATGAGCAATACCTACTATTTCCCTTAATAAGGCAGGCTCACTGAAGTTATTGAAAACTGAACAAAAATTTATTTTGGCGCTTTAATCGCCAGATATATTGCTACCAAAAAGAAAGTAACATTTGGAATTAATACGGCTATCAACGGTGGTAGTCCCCCTTTCAAAGAAAACATAGTTGCAAACTGTATAAAGACGATATACGTAAAACTTAACGCGATACCGATACCCAGACTCAATCCTATCCCCCCACGCACTTTCTTGGAGGACAGTGCCACACCCATCAAGGTCAGTACAAAAGCTGAAAATGGATACACATAACGCTTGTATTTCTCAAGCAATAAATCGTTCATGACGCCGGTACCACGGATCTCCTCTTTACGGATACGAATATTTAATTCGTGTGTATCCATTGCAGTAAACATATTATCACGCACCTCAAAATCCGAAGGTTTCATATCTAAGGTAGTGTCTTTAACAGTACCTTTTTCCATGCGTTCATGCAATCCATTGATAATACGATTGGTATACCCTTCAATCTTCCACTTCGTGGCCACTGAGTCCCAAGTAATACGGTCAGCCATCATTTTTTCTTTAAGCGTATCCCCCTTAAAAATTTCAAGAACAAATCCGTAACCTGTTTTGGTCGTATTATCAAAATTGTCTATATACACATAGCTGTCTTTGTCCAATTGCATATGGGTAGAAACCCTTGAATTATCCTTAGGTGGCTTAACATAGATGTTTTCAAAATCAACCTTCATCTTATTGGTATTCGGAATAATAAAAATATTGAATACCAGCGAAACGGCAAAAATCAAAGTAGCTGCAATCATATAAGGACGAAGAAGCCGATTAAAACTATACCCAGCACTTAGAATCGGTACAATTTCAGTTTGATCCGCCATTTTTGACGTAAAGAAGATAACCGCAATAAAATTGATCAGTGGACAAAGAAAGTTCAGATAAAAAGGAATGAACCCAGCATAGTACTCAAAAATAATCTTATCTAGAGGAGCATGATACTTTAAAAAATCATCCAATCGTTCGGACACGTCGAAAACCACCATGACAACAGTAAATATGGCCATGGTGAATAAAAAAGTAGATAGATACTTTTTAATAATGTAACGATCGATTAACGACAGCATTTCCTTGAACGAGTTAGTCTTATAAACGTTGATCCAATATTTTCACCATTTTGCTTTTCCAATCGTAGAAAGTCCCATCAATGATTCGCTCCCTAGCCTGATTAACCAACCAAAGGTAAAAATGTAAATTATGTAAAGAAGCAATTTGTGCTCCAAGAATTTCTTGCGATTTAATCAAATGTCGAAGATAAGCTTTTGAATAAAATTGATCTGCATGCAAATCGCTTTCCACTTCTATTGGCGAAAAATCATCTTTCCACTTTTCATTTTTGATATTGATAATCCCATTTTGTGTGAACAGCATACCATTTCTGGCATTGCGGGTTGGCATGACACAATCGAACATATCCACCCCTAACGCAATGTTTTCAAGAATATTCACCGGTGTACCCACCCCCATAAGATAACGTGGCTTGTCATGCGGCAAGATATCGCAGACAACCTCGGTCATCGCGTACATTTCTTCCGCAGGCTCCCCTACCGACAATCCGCCAATCGCATTCCCATCACGATTAAATGAGGCAATAGTCTCCGCAGATTTTATTCTTAAATCTTTATAAACAGAACCTTGAACAATTGGAAATAAAGTTTGATCATAGCCATAAAGCGGATCCGTACTATCAAAACGATCCACACAACGTTTCAGCCAGCGATGCGTCATATCCAAAGAACGACGTGCATAATTATAATCACATGGATACGGTGTACACTCATCAAATGCCATAATGATATCGGCACCGATAATACGTTGCGTATCCATTACATTTTCTGGTGTAAATAGATGCTTTGATCCATCAATATGAGAGCGAAAGGTAACCCCCTCTTCTTTAATCTTACGTACTTCAGTCAATGAATACACCTGATAACCACCCGAATCGGTCAAAATAGGACCATCCCAACCGTTAAACTTGTGCAATCCTCCCGCTTTATTCAATACATTCAATCCTGGTCGTAAATACAAATGATAGGTATTACCCAAAATAATCTGCGCTTCAATATCATTCTTCAATTCATGTTGATGAATTGCTTTCACTGTACCTGCCGTACCAACAGGCATAAAAATAGGTGTTTGAATGGGACCGTGTGCAGTTTCGACAACACCTGCACGTGCTTTAGACAGCTTATCTTGTGCTTGTAGCGTAAATTTCATTAATATTTTTCCTCTGAGACTATTTCTATTTTAAAGGATGATTTGCCAGAAAGATGGCGCCATAAGTATTTGCCTACAACTAACTACAAGCTCATTATCAATTATTTATAGCTTAAAAAACTACGATAACCTACCTAATACCCACCTAAATTGGGATTCATCCCTAGAATATGTTGCAAAAATACTATAAAAAGATTTGCAAACAGGATGTTTCAAAAATAAATTATCATTTTTCAGCTGTAAAAAAGTTGTGGAAAGCACTTATCTTTGTGAGCTATGCTTGACCTTCACGTATTTTTGGCCAATCTCCCCTATATTGCTTTCGGAGTATTGGGCCTTTTTCTATGTATACAATTATACTACATCTTATTTGTATATAGTAAATTGAGCCGTTATCAAATTCCCCCAGTACAAGAAGGAACGGAATTCCCGCCGTTATCCGTAATTATTTGTGCACACAATGAACAGGATAATATCGCCCAATTCCTCCCGGACATAATGCATCAAGACTATCCTAATTTTGAAGTAATCGTTGTCAATGATTTTTCGACAGACAATACGCCTTGGATATTACATGAATTCGAAGCAAAATATCCGCATTTAAAAATTGTCGATATCAAAGAACATATCCGCTTAAAACATGGCAAAAAGTTCGCCGTAAGTATGGGTATCAAGGCTTCAAAACACCAGACACTGGTGTTTACTGATGCCGACTGTGCACCACAATCCAATCAGTGGCTTAAAGAAGTCGCAGCCGCTTTCAGACCTGAAACAGAAATTGTGCTCGGCTATTCCCCGTATTTTAAGAAAAAAAGCTTATTAAATCTATTGATTCGATTTGAAACCAGTCATACGGCCATGAGTTATTTCTCCTATGCCCTGAAGGGGGATGCTTATATGGGGGTCGGTCGGAATATGGCCTACAAAAAAGATCTCTTCTTTCGAAACAAAGGGTTTGCGGCCCACATGCATATTAAATCTGGCGATGATGATCTCTTTGTCAACCAAAATGCAAATCCGATCAATGTCAACATCGTACTGTCGGCAGAATCCATTGTCTATTCGGAACCCAAAACGACTTGGAAAAGCTACTACAAACAAAAAGCAAGGCATTCAGGTGCATCTACTATTTATAAAAAACGTCATCAACGCATGCTGGGTACCCAGCTGGTATCCGCATTCCTTTTTTACATAACGATCATTGCGACCACAGTTGCTTTCCCAATGTACTGGTATGTGCCTTTGAGTGCCTACCTCCTTCGGCTTATTGCACAATGGATAATATTTAACAACATCTATAAAAAACTAGCTGTAAAGGAACTGATTTGGTGGTTGCCTTTGGTAGACTTCATCTACTATTTCTATATTTGCATCAATGGTATGTTCAGCCGAAAAAAGAAAAAAATAAGCTGGAAATAGTTCACATTTAAAATATCACACTTTGAATCCAACAGTCGATATCATCTATAATTATTTTCCAAAACTGACCGATAGTCAAAAAGAGCAGTTTGCAAAACTAGCCGATCTATATACGTTTTGGAATAGCCAAATCAATGTCATTTCACGTAAAGATATTGATAGCCTCTACCTGCATCATGTATTACACTCGTTAGGTATCGCCAAATTTGTCCAAGAGTTTACACCTGGAACTCAAATTTTGGACGTCGGGACCGGAGGAGGCTTTCCGGGCATTCCAATGGCCATTATGTTTCCTGAAGTCAAATTCCACTTAGTCGACTCGATTGGAAAAAAAATAAAAGTCGTACGTGAAGTTGCCTCCGGATTAGGGCTTAACAATGTCGAAGCAGACCACATCCGTGCCGAACAACTCGACGACAAATATGATTTTGTGCTATCAAGAGCGGTAACAAGACTCGCAGAATTTACACCTTGGATAAGAAACAAGTTTTCAAAAAAAGATAAAAACGGAATTCCCAATGGTATTCTTTATCTAAAAGGGGGCGATCTCAGTGAAGAAATCAAAGAATCCAAACTCAAAGCAGAATTACATCCACTATCAGATTACTTTAAAGAAGACTTCTTCGACACAAAATATCTGGTATATGTACCGATGTAGTTAAAGCTTGGCATTACCCATTGGAAACTGTAGCCGCCTATGGATAATGTCTACAGAATCGATGTAGTTCGTTAAACACTGATGGATATAAGCGATCTTCTCATAACGATCATTATCTCGAAGCCATTTTAAGGAGGGCTCATAGTATATCCTAAATTTGCGCAACGAATCTCCCGACAACTTACTATACTCCTGCGTCAGCGGATACCATTCTTCCCGGATCAGATCCTGATGGTATTCCTTTTCAAACTGACGCTGGAGCTTCCTTGAATTTCGTCCCTTCCGGCTGAATTTATTGTAAAGCTTGTTTAGATTGACAGCAATCCCACCTTGATGGGAAAGTGTAACCATGTTTTTCGTATCGCCCCAAAAAAAGATGGATTTATCCCCAGCAGATTTACGTTTGATCAAAACAGTATCCAATAGAAGTGTATCTCGTTTACTTCCTCTTTTCTCAATAGTATCCTGATCATAAGAAACCATCGGATAGGCAAAAAGCCTCTCCCGATAAAATGAAAAATAGACACAAAAAAACAATAAAGATAGCAATGCGATCCGTACCATATTTACAATTGATTAACTAAAAATAATCAATTAAAAATAAGGTTAAAAAATCTTTAACCGCCTTTTAACTATCTTTAACTAAAAAAGTTAATGTCCTAACTCTTTTTTGATTTCTAGGCCAATGAGATTGATTTCCTCATCCATCCCAAACATAGGTAGTTCTGTCTCCGGATTCAATTTTAACCAGTTTGTATCATTATCTTTAATAATCTTGACGTATTCAGCGCCATCTTTAAAAATAACATAGGTATCCTCCTCTTCAGGGAAGACAGAATAAACTATATCTCCCAATTCAATATCAAAAGGTTCTTTCATTTCCATCGTTAAAATATCATTAGTCGAACAAAGTTACCAATTCCTCTTCTTTCTTTCCAAAATAGACCGATATTTCATATCATATTATACCTCGCCCCTACGTCTCTTATCGATATTGCTTAATTGGAACAAAAAATACAGTAGCTCCAAGCAATTCTAACAAAAAGTACAGCAGCTACTTATATTTTTCTTATCTTTAAACAAACCCAATTATGAAACTAATTTACCCCATAGCTTTGACGCAAATCAAGGGCATTGGCCCTAGAACGGCACGCAATATCATTGACCAAGGTCATAGCCTAGCAGATGTGTTCACCTATTCAAAACGAGAATTGATGCAGCTTCTCGGTATACGGGAGTCAATCGCTGAAGCAATTTACAACAAAAGTTATATGCCCGCCTGCGAAAAAGAACTCGCTTTTATCGAAAAACACCAGATACAAGCCTTATGGTTGGAAGACGAAAATTATCCAGACAGGCTTCGCCAATGTGAAGATGCTCCGCTTGTTGTCTACTATAAGGGGAACCAGCCGCTAAACAGTTCGAAGATCATTAGTATTGTTGGTACTAGACATGCAACCCACTATGGCCAGAAAATATGCGAAGATCTGCTGGACGCCATGAATGGATCCAAAGACACCTTGATCGTTAGCGGTCTCGCCTATGGTATAGATGCATTGGCACATCGCAATGCATTAAAAAACCATCTACCTACCATTGCCGTATTAGGACATGGTCTCGATCGAATTTATCCAGCATCTCATCGCGAGCTTGCTGCAAAAATGTTAGACCATGGCGGCTTACTGACAGAATTTACATCCAATACCTTACCCGAACGCGGTAACTTCCCTATGCGCAATCGAATTATAGCAGGAATCGCCGATGTCACCATTGTCGTGGAGGCAGCCATTAAAGGCGGTGCTTTGATCACCGCAGAACTGGCCAACAGCTACAACCGAGATGTATGTGCTTTCCCAGGTTCCATTTATGAAAAAAGCGCTGAAGGTACCAACTACCTCATCAAAACCAACCGCGCGCATATGATTCGAGGACTTCAGGATCTTGAATACCTGATGAATTGGGAAATCACAAAAAAAACTGCTGCCCCACAGCTTAGCCTCCCATTAACACTGACAAAAGATCAGCAACTCCTCTTTACACTCATTCAACAAAAGGGACAACTCGAATTAGATCACTTGATTGAACTCACAAAATGGCCGCAAAGCAAATTGGCATTAATCCTACTGGAACTCGAAATGCAATCATTCATTCACGCCCTGCCTGGCAAAAGGTATAAAACGGTTGGAATGGTAGGAGCTAAAAAAAATTGATACACTTTCCTCCAAAAAGCCAAAGACCGTTGCAATTCAACGCACATGTGAAGTAAAAAGCAGGACATGTTACTTTCAATATTATAAACTAAACCAACAAAACAAACAATTAATGAACGAAAACAACACAAAAAGTATCTGGAAAGTCATCGGAGCATCCTCTATGGGAACCCTCATCGAATGGTATGACTTTTTTATCTTTGGGAGCCTATCGATCGTAATTTCCACCAAATTCTTCCCCGCAGAAAATCCAACAGCTGCTTTCCTTTCCACATTAGCCACATTTGCGGCTGGATTTGTCGTTCGCCCATTTGGTGCACTATTTTTTGGCAGACTAGGTGATATCATCGGTCGAAAATATACCTTTATGGTTACCTTAATGCTTATGGGCGGAGCAACATTTCTCATAGGCTGCATTCCAAGCTACGAAAGCATCGGATTTTGGGCTCCCCTGCTCGTTTTGATCCTTCGCCTGTTACAAGGTCTTGCCCTCGGTGGAGAATATGGCGGCGCAGCAACCTACGTGGCCGAGCATGCGCCTATTGGGCAGCGAGGATACTGGACCTCCTGGATACAGACAACAGCGACATTTGGCCTCTTTATATCACTAGTCGTCATCCTACTGACCAAAAGCTTGCTCACCGAATCACAATTTGACATCTGGGGATGGCGGGTTCCTTTCTTACTCTCTTTAGTTATGGTGTATGTCTCCTACCTTATTCGTAAAAAAATGAAGGAGTCACCCGAGTTTAGCAAAGCTAAAGCAGAAGGTAAAACAAGTACAAATCCATTAAAAGAAAGTTTCGGTAACCGATACAACCTCAAATTTGTGCTGCTCGCACTATTTGGTGCCGCCATGGGACAAGGTGTTGTTTGGTACACCGGACAGTTCTATTCCATGAGTTTCATGAAAACAGTGATGCACCTCCAATCGGATCAGGCAGATACCATTCTTGGGATAGCCCTACTTTTAGGGACACCATTTTTTGTCGTGTTTGGATGGCTCAGTGACAAAATTGGAAGAAAGTGGATTATGCTCGGCGGTATGTTACTCGCTGTGTTGACCTATCGCCCAATTTATGAATCGATGTACCAACTTTCCAATGCAGAGCACAAAGTCAAACTGAATGAAACAGTCGAAAGTCCGACGGTTACAGAAAAAACAGAAATAAAATCAGTTGTCAAAACGCAATATGACGACGGAACCGAAATCACTCGTGCTAAAACAATACACCAATCGGGCAAACTAAAAGGACAGCAAACAGTCACAACAACTGTTCATATTGCCAACTGGAACTATATATGCCTCATTCTCCTTATCTTTATCCAGGTGATTTATATTACCATGGTATATGGTCCCATTGCTGCCTTTCTCGTCGAACTGTTCCCGGTAAAAATCCGCTACACGTCCATGTCCTTGCCTTACCATGTTGGAAACGGAATATTCGGTGGACTCCTGCCCGCCGTATCCACCTACCTAACTACCAATGCCGAAGTAGCGCAGACACCACAATTTTATCTTGCGGGACTATGGTATCCGATTATTATCGCAATTGTATGTTTTATCATCGGCAGTATTTATATCAATAACAAATCAACTCCCACTAATCATGAATAGTATCAAAAAATTACTTGGCATACTCTGGATAACTTTAGCGCTATTTACCGCTTATTTTTCCGTTTTTGAACTAGCATTGCCAAAAATCTCCACCGGTCACCAGGAAGATGTAGTATTTGGAATCATTATCCTATGTATCTTGACACCGATTATCTCCATTGGACTTGGCTTATTTGGGTATTATTCGCTATTGGGAGAATATGACCAAAACAAAATGTAAGCCTTTTTCATCACTTCAAACAAATTATCACCATGATAATCAATCGCATAAGATAAAATAGCATTTTTTCTTTCCTAAAACTGTTTTTTTTTATACTTTTGTGACGGGTAAGTCTTCTACGACCAGCTCCCATTGACTCCCCCAGGTTGGGAACAAAGCAAGGGTATTTGGTTGAGCGGTGCGATAGAAGTAGCTTACCCTTTTTTTGTGCCCTAATTTTTGGCTGACCTGCCACTTCAAAATTAATTTCAATCTAATAATCAGCTCAATGTCTTATATATCCCAACGGTGGCCCATAGTCCCATTATGAATAGAAGGCCTGTTAGACAAGGCGTTTTCATCGCGTGGCCTATACATTCAACATAATTATAATTGTATATAAACTCAAATTTATATAAGTTTGTAATCGAATAAGAACTATCGTATGAGTTGGTTTAAAAGAGAAAAAGCTGGTATTAGCACAGCTACCGCTAATAAAAAAGAAGCACCTGATGGCATGTGGAACAAATGTCCCACTTGCAAAAAGCCATTATTGCATCTTGAACAAGTAGAAAATGACTATGTTTGTCAATATTGTGGCCACCATTTAAGAATTGGCTCCAAAGAATATTTTTCAATTTTATTTGACAATAACGAATTTACCGAACTATTTCCCAATCTCAGTTCGGGTGACCCATTAGAATTTTTCGATTCAAAGCCATACCCCGATCGTTTAAAAGAAAGCCAGGCCAAAACAGGCCTTAAAGATGCTTTACGTTCTGGACATGGAAAAATGAATGGCCAAGATATTGTTATCGCCTGTATGGACTTTAGTTTTATCGGCGGATCAATGGGGTCAGTGGTCGGTGAGAAAATAGCACGCTCGATAGATTACTGTATTGCGCATAAAATTCCATTTATGCTAATCTCAAAATCAGGTGGTGCGCGCATGATGGAAGCTGCATTTTCATTGATGCAAATGGCTAAAACTTCGGCCAAATTAGCCCTATTGGCCAAAGCAGGCCTTCCGTATATCTGTTTGCTGACAGATCCAACTACGGGGGGAGTTACAGCATCTTATGCCATGTTGGGTGATGTAAATATTGCAGAGCCAGGTGCGTTAATCGGGTTTGCTGGCCCACGTGTCATTAAAGAAACAATAAAAAAGGATCTACCAAAAGGGTTCCAGACTTCAGAATTTGTTCTTGAACATGGATTTTTAGATTTCATTGTCGACCGCAGACAGTTGAAAAACAAGGTAGCTACTTATCTAAAATTAGTCGGATAATTAATCTTCCAAAAGATAAAACAGAAAGCGGTACCAAAACTAGTTTTGGTACCGCTTTTCTCTTTTTAAACACCATCAGAGTCTTATTCAAAGATATCGCCAAAATGACCATAGCGTTCTCCTGTTCAAATAGTCCGGTTCACCTTCCTTATCATACGCTTCCCGCTCAAAAGATATACGTAGATACGCGCGATCAAAATCTTTCAATTGAATAAAGCGAAAGACAAACTCAATAAGATACCATACATAGAAGAAGAGAATACCCAATTCAAGCGCTTGGCGCAAATGTATACGTTCATGAAGGATCAGGTTCTCGTTGCATTTGAAAGAGGTACTTTTTAGAAAAATAAAGGGATAAATAGTAATTGCATTCGCTCTTCCAAAAGAAAATAAATTTGTCCAAAATTTGCTAACTATAACCATACATAATACTTTAACCCTTTTCACACGAATCAAACTTATAAAAATTTACGCTTACCCACAATAATTAGCGATTACATATAGATTAGATTACGCTGTTCTCTTTCAGTCGCTCACTACATAAGATGATCGCAAAAATTTCTTTTTGAATAGGAATTTTTATTAAGTTTGCTATAGATTAATTGTGAAGATATGCCGTACAAAGAGCGTGAAATAAATAAATTGTATTATACAATGGGAGAAGTTACAGAGATGTTCGAAGTAAACGCCTCCCAAATACGTTTTTATGAGCGTGAGTTTGATATTTTACAACCTAAAAAGAATAAAAAAGGTAATCGCCTTTTTACGCAGGAAGATATTGCCAATTTAAAAATCATTTTCAATCTGGTTAAAAACAAAGGCTACACGCTTCAGGGAGCACGCGATTATCTGCGAGACAACAAATCAGAAGCAAAAGAAAATCAACGCGTTATCGATTCACTAGAGCGTCTAAAGAGCTTTCTTGTTGAAGTTCGTGATTCCTTATAACACCCTATTTACTGCAGAAATCCTTTCGTTGAACAGAGGTCCCAAAAGCATATTGAGCAACACCATCTAATAGAACAAAGACTATGCAAACAGCATCTATTTTTCAAAACGTTACATACCAAGATAAACAGCCCAAAATGGATCTTCTGCTGGAAACAAATGGTAGCAAAGAATATCGTCTAGCTTTTGCCAAAGGACAATACATGAAAGAGCATAAAACTGCGGCATCAATAGTTGTTGAAATTGTCGAAGGTAATATAGACTTCGGTGTTAACGGAAGTAAAATCAGTCTGACGAAAGGCATGTTAGTTGCATTAGAACCCAATACACCCCATGATCTCTTTGCTATCGCTCAAAGTATTGTTAGGCTATCCATTCTAAAAAAAGAAGCATAAAAAGCTGCTCTGATCTAACGCCCATTCAGCTCAATAACCTCAAGATTTTCAATTTTATCCGCATTGATGTCAAATCGCATCAATGTCCGCACTTTATGCCAGCCGTGCTTTCCTGCTGCCCCTGGATTGAGGTGAAGGCATTGTATTTTGGGATCAAACATCACCTTTAAAATGTGTGAGTGTCCTGTGATAAATAATTTCGGAGGATTTTTCATTAATTCCCCCTTAACACGCGCAGCATATTTCCCTGGATAGCCACCAATATGCGTCATAAAAACGTCTACTTCCTCACATCTAAATCTCAAATCTTCGGGAAATTGCAAACGAATATCCTGACCATCAATATTTCCATAAACGCCGCGTAATGGTTTAAACGACGCCAATCGGTCTGCAATAACACCATCACCAAAATCTCCGACATGCCAGATCTCGTCGCAGGCTGCAAAATGAGTAAATACCGCTTCGTCTAGAAAAGAATGTGTATCCGAAAGTAATCCGATTTTTGTCATAACCTAAAAAGCTAAAAAATAAGGTGCCAATACGCTGCGATAAGCTGCTGAATAAATACCTTTCTTTGCGTATATAACAAACTCACGTACAGTAACCGATTCGACAGGCTTCCGTTCAAATGTAATGATCTTACGGATGACCGATCCACCTTCAAAGGAACTTATCTGAACTTCAGCACAACAATAAAGAGCTCTCTCTGTTGAAATCTCCATCAGTATAGCTGCCAAAGCTGTAGGAACGATCAGAATTAATTTTCCCTGATTCGATAAGCGCAAAGAAGCGAAATCCAATAATTCAGCAAAAAAATTCAGGTCAGTATGCCGCGCGAGCTTCTTTCGATTGTCAGGATTATGGAGTGAATCCGTATAAAATGGTGGATTTGAAACAATCAAATCATAAGGCTCTGCCATTTCCATACACTGAAAGGCACAGGCATGAAGCATAAGCCGATCACAGAAAACGGAATGACGAAAGTTCTTATCTGCCATCGCAGCAGCTAAAGGGTCCATCTCGACAGCCTCTACCCAACTGTCCACAAACCGTTGAGCCAACATCAATGCAATGACTCCGGTTCCTGTACCGATATCGAGAATTCGTCCTACAGTCCCCACTTCCAACAGTGAAGCCAATAATACGCCGTCTGTGTTAATCTTCATTGCACAATCAGACTGATCAACCTCAAATTCTTTAAACCGAAATATCGACGCCATAGACCAAAGATAAAACTTTTAACGCCGTTGGCACAAACAAACGAATATATCCTGCGATTTATTTACTAATTTAGTTTGCAATAAATCTAGATAAACCATGAATATCCGCCAGCTTGCTTTTTTCATATTGATCATTAGTAGCATCCTTCCCACTACACGCTTGCATGCACAGGAAAATTGTGAACGATATACGGTTGAGACCCTTCCTTTGTTGACCAAAGCCTTAAACAACAATGAGTTCGAAAAAATTGACCCCCTACTGAATACTATACAAGCAAGCTGCGGCATCAACGAATATATACAAAGACTGCGCATCCTAATACTCATTATTGAAAAGAAAAATAGCACGACAGCGGTCGACCTATACTGGAACAATCAATTTGATAAGAGCCTGCTCCAAAGACTAGATGCTGCAGATCAAGAAGATTTTACAACGCAGTATGAGCAAAATAAAGCAAAATTCCATTTCTATCCATTGCGTCATCCATTAGATAACCTTATCAAATTAAGGGCGAAGGCACTACTTGCATCTGATAATTACACGTTAAGCAGTCAGGAAATAAAAATCCTTCATCTCTTTGCGGATACACAAGCACCTGAAGAAATCGCAGACAAACAAGCCAATACACAAAGTGATGAACAACAATTTCCAACCCCTAAAGTTTATAGAAACCGGCATAAAGCCAAACTAGGCTATGTCCCTTCCATAGGCGTGATGAGCCCGCTAGGAGGAGGCAACAAAGTGTTCGGTACAAACCTCACGCTCGGATTTATGTTGATGAGCTCGCTGGAAAGGAAATTGATCTTCGAAGGAGGTTTAAAGGTACGCATCAACGCAAACGATCGCAATATCGACTATAATTATGATGGATCAGAAGTATCAGTCAATTCATCAGCGACCGCTTTTATAGGAGGTGCGGTGGGCTATAAAGTTTTTGACAATGACAAATTCATCCTAATTCCAAAAGCCATACTAGGTATTGACATCACAGATACCGGCATCACGGAGAATACGTATTCTTCAGGTTATTATGATCCGGATGGTTATTATTATGACGGTGGATATACAGAGAATATGGTTACCATCAACAATATTCACCTCGGACTTGGTCTTTCCTCACTATTCCGGATGAAAAACCAAAAGTACATCGGCTTCGAACTAGGCTATCATTACGCACCGTATGACGCAAGCAGCAAAGTACTGAGCCCCATCCAGGCGAACTATGGAAGCTTAGCACTATTCTTTAGATTTTAAAAATATAGGTAATCCAAAATGAATAAGTCAGTTTATGCCTGTACACCCAAAATAGCGCGCTACTGCGCTATTCCAATCGAAAAATAAGCCCTATTTTAAAGATTAATGCTTTAGCAACCGCTGAATTTCATCCAGTTTCATCAACGCTTCGACGGGAGTCAACGAGTTAACATCCAAATTATTCAACATATCCCTAATCTTGTTTAGGACAGGATCATCAATCGAAAACATCTGTAGCTGATACGCCTGTTTCTGGATCTTACGCATACTATCCTTAATCTGCTCTCCACCAGTACGCTCCTGCTCCAACCTTTTTAAAATCTGATTAGCGCGATTGAGTAGTTTTTGGGGCATCCCTGCCAGCTTGGCTACATGTATACCAAAACTATGTTCCGAACCTCCCGGAACAAGTTTCCGCAAGAAAATGACTTTATTATTGACCTCCTTTACAGTAACGTTATAGTTCTTGATACGATCCAAAGAAGTTGTCAGTTCATTCAATTCATGGTAATGGGTCGCAAATAGTGTTTTTGCTTTGGCAGCCGGGTGATTATGCAAAAATTCCGCAATGGCCCAAGCAATAGAAATCCCGTCATATGTACTTGTACCACGGCCAATTTCGTCCAAGAGAATAAGACTGCGGTCTGACAGATTGTTCATAATGCTCGCAGTTTCATTCATCTCGACCATGAAGGTAGATTCTCCAGAAGAAAGATTATCCGATGCGCCAACACGAGTAAATATTTTGTCAACTAAGCCAATTTTAGCCTCTTTTGCAGGAACAAAACAGCCTATTTGTGCCATTAATACAATCAATCCAGTCTGACGGAGCAGTGCCGATTTACCCGCCATATTAGGCCCGGTAATGATAATAATCTGTTGTGTCTTCGGATCTAAAAAGGTATCATTAGTGATATAATCCTCACCCACCGGTAGGTTTCTTTCGATGACAGGGTGTCTTCCACCTTTTATATCTAAAATCTTGCTCTCACTGACTTCTGGTTTGACATAATAATTCTTCTCCGCCACAACAGCAAAGTTGAGGAGTACATCCAGCTTAGCAATCAACTGTGCATCCAGCTGAATAGGTTTAATGTATTCGGCGATCGAAATCAACAGCTCAGCATACAACCTACTCTCTAAAGCCTGAATCTTTTCTTCGGCTCCAAGAATCTGTTCTTCATATTCTTTAAGTTCCTCGGTAATATAACGCTCGGCATTTACCAAGGTCTGCTTACGTATCCAAGTAGTTGGAACTTTGTCCTTATGTGTATTAGTAACCTCCAGGTAGTAGCCGAACACATTGTTAAACGCAATTTTTAAGGAAGGAATACCCGTGATCTCTGCTTCCCTTTTTTGGATTTCCAGCAAATAATCCTTCCCTCCAAAGGCAATTTTACGCAAGCGATCCAGTTCCGCATCAACCCCATCCGCAATTACACTCCCTTTATTGATTGCCACAGGTGGTTCTGCCTGAACCTGTAGCTCAATTCGCTCACGGATAGCCGTACAGGCATCCAATTGTTCCGAAATCGTACGCAGTGCATTTGCATCTTTGCGATCTGTAAGTTCCTTCAACCTCTCTATAGCAAATAACGCACGCTTCAGTTGCACGATTTCCCTGGGATTCGCTTTCTGAAGCCCGATCTTCGAGATTAAGCGTTCAAGATCGCCCACTTGCTTGATCTGGCCAATCAATTCATCTCTTAAATCGCGATTAGCGAAAAAGAAATCCACAACATTCAATCGCTCCTGAATACTCTTTTTATCTTTCAAGGGCATTACAATCCAGCGCTTAAGCAAGCGCGCCCCCATTGGACTAGATGTATGATCCAATACATCCGATAACGTGACTGCATTTTCATTCATCGAGCCAATTAGTTCCAGATTGCGAATCGTAAAACGGTCCAGCCACATGTAACGGTCTTCTTCGATCCGGGAAAGCGTAGAGATATGCTGTAAGTTACGGTGTTCGGTTTCATTGAGGTAATGTAAAGCCACGCCAGCAGCAACAATACCCGCAGACATACGGTCAACTCCAAATCCTTTCATTGATGAAACCTCAAAATGTTTCAATAATGTTTCAGTAGCATAGTCGCCCGTGTAAGGCCATTCATCAAGAAAATACGTGTAATACTGTGCCCCAAATTGCTCGATAAATTCCTTGCTCTGTTTTTTGGATAGAATAATTTCCGTCGGTTTAAACCCTTGAAGCAATTTATCGATATACGCAACGCTTCCCTGAGCAACTAAAAATTCACCTGTTGAAATATCGAGAAAAGAAATCCCAATCCGCTCTTTTTCGATAAAAATTGATGCCAAATAATTATTGGACTTCTGTTGAACAATATTGTCATTGTAAGAAACACCAGGAGTAACCAGCTCTGTCACACCACGCTTAACAATTGTTTTCGTAGTCTTCGGATCCTCCAGTTGATCACAAATCGCCACCCTTTGACCAGCACGTACCAGCTTCGGAAGATAAGTTTCCAGCGAATGATGCGGAAAACCAGCCAATGCCGTTTCCGATTCCGAGCCATTTCCACGCTTCGTCAAAACAATACCCAAAATCTGAGCAGCCTTAATTGCATCCTCACCAAATGTCTCGTAAAAATCGCCAACACGGAACAACAACAACGCTCCAGGATACTTAATCTTGATCGCATTGTACTGTTGCATCAATGGGGTTACTTTCTTTTCTTTTGCCAACTTTTAAAATCAATTTTTATGAAGCGTAAAAATAGGATAATAACATCGCTTTGGCAAACGATACACTCAACTTCTCAATAAAATCATTTCCATTAAACAAGAATATAAGCTAAGTTTGTAAGCGAAAAAAATTAGTCATGGCCATCAAAAGAACTGGTAAACAAAATACGTCCAGCACACAAAAAAACACCTTCAAAAAGAATTCATTCAACCCGTTGAAGTCAATAAAGTCGCCCATCCTCCGTATTGTCACACGAGTCATTCTCTATTTTATAGGTGTTACATTATTTTGGGTCATTAGCTTACGTTTTATCAATCCCCCAATCACTTGGCTGATGATTCAACGCGGATTTGAACTGAAAGAACAAGGAAAAGGCTTCAAATTGGAAAAAAATTGGCTGGATTACGATGAGCTGTCCGATAACCTCAAGTTAGCCGCTATTGCAGGAGAAGATGCCCATTTTATGACCCACTGGGGTTTTGACTTAAAGGGAATTCAAAATGCCATCAAAAAAAATGCACAAGGCAAAAAACTGCGCGGAGGAAGTACCATTAGCCAGCAGGTAGCGAAAAATGTATTTCTATGGCCTGGAAGATCCTGGTTGAGAAAAGGATTTGAAACCTACTTCACCGTACTTATTGAGACCTTTTGGAGTAAAAAAAGAATTCTTGAAGTTTATCTGAATGTGATTGAAATGGGACAAGGGGTTTATGGTGCTGACGCCGCGGCAGCATATTACTTCAGCAAGACAGGGAGCAATCTTTCCAAAAAGCAAGCTGCCCTAATCATAGCTATATTGCCAAATCCCAGAGAATGGGATGCACGCAACCCTTCCACGTATGTCAATAGACGCGCAAATGCAATTGCAAAATACATGCACCATTATACCATTCCTGAGTAAGCGGAGAATCATGCCTCTGGCGAAGGCCCTGAAAGTGGCAAAAACGAGGCAGTTTATTAAACAACTAAAGGCCATAGTTCAGTACTATGGCCTTTAGTTGTCATTATAATAGAATTATTTGAAAAGTCGCTTATGCCAACTGCTGTGGAAAGGTATGGCCCAAGCATTTTCCATTTGATGCTCCTGTGTAATCGTATTATCAAATACTAAAGTATCGTCATTGATGATACCATCAGCCAATAACTTTTCAAATCCATCACGGCTAACTACGGCGATCCCATCCTCGGACTTGTATGCGAACTGCATACGGTCAAATAATTGAATATTATATTTAGATTCAATGCCTTTTAAAAAGCGTACCGAGCTGTCAATCGAGCAACCAGAGGCAGCGGCGATTTCTTCGTCCACTTTAAGGATAATAAAAAGCCCATCACGCAATTCCGCAGAAGCCGAAAGTGGCTTTCCATGCACTTTCCACTGTTCGGCAAAAGTCATCAATTCGGCCGAAATCTGCGCGCTTTCCTCTTGAGACAATATGCGATCAGCCTGATAAATCCAAATACGTTTCATAAATAAACTCCCTTCCTTGCTTAAATTAACCAATATAATAAGGAGAAATCATCCAATAAACAATTACTCCTGTAACAGCAACATATAACCACATCGGATAAGTAATTCGAGCTAATTTCTTATGTCGTTCGTAAGATCCCGATATACCGCGTACAAATGTAAATAGTACAAAAGGAATAATGATAATAGAAAGCAGGATATGTGTGATCAGGATGAAAAAATAGATCGGTCTCCAAATGCCCTCACCACCATACTTTGTTTCAATCGAAGTCATGTGATAGGCAACATACATCGCCAAAAATGCCAAAGAGCAAGCGATACAACATTTGATCAGACGTTCATGCAAGGACTTATTACCCCTTTTTATTGCAGCTACAGCCCAAAAAAGCAATACAGCAGTAATGCCATTTATCGTAGCGTAGATCGGAGGTAAAAATGTAAGCGGCTTCACATTATAACCCAATTTCTGCAAATTCACTGTAAAAAGGATAGCGACTACTATTGGAATCACAATAGATAGTAGCCAAATCCACTTACTATACTTTTTCTCTGTGTTGAGACTCTCTCTCATGATATAATTACCTTTTTTGTTCTATAGTAGCTGGATGGTTCCGGATTTCCTCGACCAATAATAATTTAATTTCATCCTCAAGACGATCAACGTCAGTCTTCACATTGATATCGTATATTCCTCTTATCCTACCTTTGGTATCGAGCAACAGATAATTTGATCCGATAATAAATGGCTTGCTACCATCAGGGTTGACAAGCGCATCCTGTAAAAGACTTTCTTTCGCAAATTTAAAGATATCCACCGAAGGATTCGTCACAAAAAACCAAGATTTGGTCCAGGGCTTGTAAACTTTTGCATATTTTGCCAATACATCCGGTGTATCATAAGTAGTATCAACGGTAATCGAATACAACTTAACCTTCTTATTCTGAATAAATCGATTAGCAATTTGATCAAGTCGCTTAATCATCGTTCGAGATAACGAAGCATCCCTAGAATACATCAGATGCACTACAGAAAGCGTCGTATCATTATCCAATAGATGCACCTCTTTACCATCGTAATTAACAAAATCAACCGAGGGTACGGTATGATAAATTGTGTCAACAATGTCCCGCCCCCATTTTCGATGGGTAGTGCCAGGCACTTCCTTCTTTCCAAAAATTGGCAAAGAAGCATAGCTGTTCGAACCGCTTTTATTCAGTATAAAATATAAAAATCCTGGCAGTAAAAGAATTACGGCCAGGATCAATATAGTTTTAATACCTTTCTTTTGTCCAGTATTATTATCCATTCACTTTATCTATTTATTGGGAAATAATTGATGTTCTTGAAAAACAGAAGCTAAATGCCCCCCTTCGACAAGCATCAAAACAATAAAATAAATAATAAAAATAAAGACAATTCCAACGGTAACGATAAAGCTCGATTTTTCGAATTTCAAGTGCATAAAGAATGCAACGATATAATAAGCTTTAACCAAAGTAAGTACAATATAAATGGTATTTACCAATGCACCCTTCGCTAAAATTTGCCAATGGTGCACAAAGCCCAATGCAATTAAGAACTCTAGACAAGTAAGCGCTAAAAGCACGCCAAATACTCTCCAAATGGCTTTTTTATCCATCCCACCTTCGTGAGCATGCTCTCCATGAGCGATATTATCTTGATATTGTGACATAGCTATCTAAAATTATTTATTGCGTAATTAGATTAAGTAGAAGAATGTAAAAACAAATACCCATACTAAATCCACAAAGTGCCAATATAAACCTACTTTTTCGATCATTAGGTAAGAACCACGGTTTTCAAATGTATTATTTAATGTCATACATAAAACGATGATATTTAAAATAATACCTACTGTAACGTGAAATCCGTGAAAACCAGTAATTGTAAAGAACAAGTTAGCAAATTGTAACGCGGAAGTATAGGAAATGTCGTGTGTGAAATAAGGTAATAATGCTGTTTTGATAGCATCACCTTCCAATCCAGTTGCTGGATTTTTACCAAACCAGAAACCCATGTGGTGTAAGTGGGTCCACTCAATAGCCTGACAACCAACGAAACAGATACCGCCCAAAATAGTCCACAACATCCATTTGACTACTTCATTCTTTTGGTTACGGTGGCCTGCCTCTACAGCCAATACCATCGTTACCGAAGACATAATCAAAATAAATGTCATCAAACCGACGAATACCAATGGCTGACCATGCTCCGCAATTCCAGGGATAGATTGGAAGATCTTATCTGGATCAGGCCAGGTTGGATGAGAAAAGCGTTGTGCGCCATAATAAACCAAAAATGCAGAAAATGTGAAGGCATCCCCTACCAAGAAAAACCACATCATGATTTTTCCATACTCTAAGTTCCAAGGTGATTTTCCACCATTCCATGGACCAGTTTTTACCTTATCCAATTGCGATACTGTTGTACTCATTGTTTACTATTATTGATTCAAAAGTAAGAAAACATATATATAAATCCATAAAAGATCGAGAAAATGCCAAAAAATACTGGCAAGATCCATGCGGAAAAGATTGCCGTCTTTAGGAAGTTTGTTAATTCCTATAATCGCGCCAATCAAAACGATCAAACCCGCAATAATATGTGCCAAGTGCATCCATATAAAAACATATACAAACGATTGTGATGCATTGTTATTCACAAAATAAACACCCCTATCGATCAATACATTCCAAGCATGAACTTGCAAGGCAAAAAATACGACTCCCAAAATAAAAGTTGCTATCAAAAACAACCGCTGTTTGGAAGGCTCACCATTTTTAGCCGATCTATGCGCTAAAAACATGGTCAGACTGCTAACCACAATCACCAGTGTACTATACAAAAGTGCGTTGGGTAATAAGGTCTTAATTCCTTTGTCAACACCACTCGCCGTATATACTATGAAACCACTGGATAACGCGGCAAACATCATAAACATACCCAACATGCCCAACCATAGGTTGAACTTCTGGGCTTTTCTCTGTACTAACTTCTCGTCAGTTTGTGTTTGTATATCTAACATTATTTCAATGGAATAAAGTTAAGCAATAATACGAGTTGCGTAACAGGCAGATAGATAAATGAGGTAAACATCACTTTCTTTGCTGAGGGAATATCACAATTCTTAAACAGCAAATAACCATAATAACCAAACATCAATCCACCAATCACGGAAACAACCGTAAACCAAATCCCACCAAAGCCAAAATAATAAGGTATAAAACCTGCAGGTATCATAAACAACCCTGTTAAAAACACCATAAAGGCCGATATCTTATCACGTTTTGTCGTCGGTAATAAGCGAAAGCCCGCCAGTTTATAGTCGTCATCCACCACCCAGGCAATTGCCCAAAAATGCGGAAACTGCCATAAAAACTGAATAGCAAACAATACAAAAGGTATAATAATAATGGCCTCTTCGTTATGTCCACTATAGTAGGCTAAATCATCTTGCGAAAAGGCTGCATAATATCCTATTAACGGAGGAAATGCACCCGGAAACGCACCGACAAACACTGCTATTGGCGATTTTCTTTTTAAAGGTGTATAGATAAACGCATAGAGCAGAATACAGAATACCGATAGCAAACCCGCTACGAAATTCAATCGAACAAGTACCAAGGTTCCTAATATGCCCATAAAGACACTCAATACCAAAGCCTGTCCAGTTGTCATTCGGCCAGAAGGCAAGGGTCTGTCTTCCGTACGCTTCATCAGTTTATCCAAATCTTTTTCAATGATCTCGTTAAAACCATTGGCAGACCCTGTTACCAGAAAACCACCTAAAGTCAACAATAACCAGTTGATCCAGACGATATCACCCTGTTGTTTTGATCCGATCAAAAAAGCAATTGAGGCAGAAAATACCACCGTCAACGTAAGTCGCAACTTAACAAGCTTTTTGAAATCTGAAATAAATTCTTTCATAACTAAAAGAGACCTCCTACTATCAGTGTAATTAAACACGTCCTTTTAAACATAAACATCTCGAGTGCGGTATTAGTGCCGTTGCTTATTTAACAATAACAACAAGTAAAACTGCGCTCCAAATAAAAGCGTAGCCACTACCAAATGTGTTGTCTGTGCAAAGGCAGGTATTGCAAATCGAGCTAAAATAATTCCTGATAGCATTTGGATACCCACTAGAATTAGTGCAATCAAAGCAAATTTATACTGCTTAGACCCCGAATTAAAACTTGTGCGGACCAAAAAGAATAATACGATTACTAAAATCAAAGAACAATATGCCAACCAGCGATGTAATTCAAACTGTTGGCCGATAGTCGTTATAAAATCAGTTCGGGCTATTGTAGAACCGGTTAACAAATCAACCTCTTCCCGGACACCCGTTCCGACAACCACTTGTGTTAGCATCAGTAAAATAGAAGCTATAGCAAGCCCTTTTAATATACCCAACGAACGATTGACCAGTAGGCTTTTGTTTCGTAAAGTAACCGCTTTGAAATAAGTATAAATACTAATACAAACAATTACAATCGCCAAAAGCATATGCACTGTAATAATCCATGGCATCAGATTAGTCGATACTACAATCGATCCTAACCACGCCTGAAGGACTACAACAAAAAGATTGATCACTGACCATACAACGATCGAACTTCGTAATTTTAAATAGGTGAAAGAATAAATCGCTGTTAATAACAAACAGAATCCAGAAACAACACCAACCAACCGATTAATATATTCCGTCCAGGTCTTTGCGACATTAAACTCTTCATGCTGCAAAATACTCTTATCGGTACGGAGTTTGTAAGCCATTTCCTTATCCCCGAAAAATTCTACAATCTTCGCGAAACGTTCGTTCTTCTTTGCTCTTCCTTCAATATAATGCTGTTCATATCCTTGAGGTAATTGAGAAATATCTGTGGGAGGAATAATACGGTTAAAACATTTTGGCCAATCTGGGCATCCCATACCTGACCCTGTACTCCGAACCACTCCTCCAGCAACAATGACCAAAAACAACACAATGATTGTTATAAAATTGGTCTTTATAAATCGCTTCTCAGCTGCTGGAAACATAATACTACCCCTACCTCTTAAAAAAATACAAACTTCTATAAAATAGAGTAGGATTGCTCCTACTCTATTGATAAGATTCTATTAGTCTTTTCTACCATTTTGAGCATTCCATTCTGATTGGATGCGCTCAGCTTCCTCATCTCCTTCAAAATCATGAGGTAAGTTAGAACTCATCGTTTCAGAGAAAGGAACATCTTGAGGAATAAAATCCTCACCATGACCCGGCTTACTATAATCATAAGGCCAACGGTGCACAGTTGGAATCTCACCTGGCCAGTTACCATGAATATGCTCTACCGGAGTAGTCCATTCCAATGTATTCGACTGCCAAGGGTTTTGAGGCGCTTTCTTACCGAAGAAAATCGATGTGAAGAAATTCCATAAGAATGCTACCTGACCTAAGGCAGCGATAATCGCAGCCCAAGTAACCAATTTGTTTACAGAAACCCACTTAGCCATGAAAGCAAATTCTGTAAATGCATAGTATCGGCGGGGAACACCATCAATACCCATAAAGTGCATTGGGAAAAATACCAGATAAGCACCTATGAAAGTCAACCAGAAGTGTAAATAACCTAATTTGGCGTTCATCATACGGCCAAACATCTTAGGATACCAATGGTAAACACCACAAAGCATACCGAAAATTGATGCAGATCCCATCACCAAGTGAAAGTGAGCAACAACAAAATACGTATCATGCAAGTTGATATCTAAAGCCGCATTACCCAAGAATAACCCTGTCAAACCACCAGAGATAAAGAATGATACCAAACCGATAGCAAACATCATTGCAGGAGTGAAACGGATATTACCTTTCCACAAGGTTGCAAGGTAGTTAAATGCTTTTACAGCAGAAGGAACTGCGATAATCAGTGTTGTAATCATAAATACACCACCCAAGAACGGATTCATACCCGTTACAAACATATGGTGACCCCATACGATAAACGATAATACAGTAATACCGATTAACGAATAAACCATGGCATGGTAACCAAAGATTGGTTTACGAGAGTTTGTAGCAATAACCTCAGATGTTAGCCCCAAAGCGGGCATAACAACGATATATACCTCAGGGTGACCTAAGAACCAGAACAAGTGCTGGAACAAAATTGGAGAACCACCTTCATTCGGCAAAATCTGTCCTTGAACAACAAGATCAGATAAATAGAATGACGTACCAGCTGCACGGTCAAAAATCAAAAGAACAACCGCTGAAACCAATACCGGGAATGACAACATACCTACGATTGCAGTCAAGAAGAATGCCCAAATTGTTAAAGGCATTTTCCATAAGTCCATACCTTTTGTACGCATGTTCAAAATTGTACTTACATAGTTAATACCACCGATCAACTGTGAAGCAACAAATAGAACCATACTCACTAACCACAAGGTCATACCAGTTGCAGATCCTGCGATAGCGGTAGGAACAGCCGATAATGGCGGATAGATTGTCCAACCAGCAGAAGCAGGTCCACTCTCTACAAAGAACGATGCCACCATAATCACCGATGCTACGAAGAACAACCAGTAGGACAACATGTTCATAAAAGGAGATGCCATATCGCGTGCTCCGATTTGATATGGAATCAATAAATTACTAAAAGTACCTGACAGACCAGCCGTCAACACGAAGAATACCATTACGGTACCGTGAATGGTTACCAAGGAAAGGAAAAACTCCGGTTTTATACGTCCACCTTCAGCCCACTTACCTAAGAATACTTCTAATATAGGGAACTCTTTATCCGGCCATGCTAATTGGATACGGAATAATACTGATAAAAGCATCGCAAAAACTGCCATGATGATACCAGTGATCAAGAATTGCTTGGCAATCATCTTGTGGTCACCCGAAAAGATATACTTTCTGATGAACGACTCCTCGTGATGATGGCCGTGCGAATCGTGATGTTCAGCGCTATGCGATATTACTGTACTTGACATATTCGATTTTATATTCAAAAATTCTTAATTAGTTCAAAGATGCTGTAACTTGTACACTATCCTTTTTCACGTTAGCTGTTTTACCACTGAACTCTTTTTGCAAATCCTCAGTAAAATATTTATTTTGTTTAGCTAACCATTCTTTATATTTCTCCTCTGTTACGACAACAACTTTCTTCTGCATATTGTAGTGACCAGATCCACAGATCTTATTACACAACATCACGAAGTCATAGTTATAATCACCCAAACGATCGCGCATCTCTTCTGTCGTTACAGTAGGTGTGAATTGGAAATAGTTGGTCATCCCTGGTACCGCATTAATCTGAACGCGGAAATCCGGAATGTAGAAAGAGTGAATAATATCTTTTGAAATGATATGGAAACGTACAGGTTTATTGACAGGCAACCAAATTTCAGATCCTTGAATATCATCCCAAGAATTTTTATCATTAAAGTCAATACCGTATGGATTAGTTGGCGTCGTCATTTTATAATTACGCTTACCAATAACGCCATCTGAACCAGCATAACGAACATTCCATTGAAACTGCTCACCAAGAACCTCAACCTGTAATGCTGATTTCTGAAGATCTTCAGGAATATTTGTAATCGATCTCCACGTAAAGAAACCGAACAATACCAATACTGTCAATACGACAGCAGGAACAATTGTCCACAATTTCTCGATTGCATTGTTATGTGGGTAATAATAAGCTTGACGTTTTGCCCGCATACGGTACAAAAATGTAAACGTTAGCAACAGAATGTGTGTGATAACCAATACAAATGTTGTGATCGCTGTCGTAATGATAAACATGGTATCAATACGCTCGCCATGCTCCGTCACTGCTGAGCGCCAATAAGCTGCTCCCCAATGTACATAGGACCAATACACACCATAAAGAAATACGACCAAGAAAATGAATAACAATGACGATTGAAATGTGTTATTCGCAAACGGATTGTATTTACCGTTCATTTTTCTTGTCAATTCATAGATCGAAAGTACTTTGCCAATAACGGCAACGACTGTACACACAACTAAGAATAACAACACATAATATGTGAAGTTTTTATAAACCTGAGGGTCTATCTGCTTCACTTCTTCAACAGCAGGAGCAGCCGCGCTAGCTTCAGTAGAAGAACTAGCAGATGCAACAGCAGCAGTACCTGCTGCCGCTGTTGTATCTTTTGCAACCGAATCCGTCGCTGCAGGGGCCGCTACCGCTGTAGTTGCCACTTTTGCAGAATCAGATGCTACTGTATCTTGTTGACTCGCCAGGATAGGATTTGCAAAAAGCAACCCTAGAGCAAGCACAAAACCCGAGATGGATTTGAATCTATTATTTAATTTAAAGCTCATTTCTTTTATAACGTTTTTTACGTAACCTTCCTTTAAAAGTGAAACTATATTTGGTGATGCAAACTCTCATCCAACAAAGGATGATTTTTAGGCACCAATGCCTGTTTGCTTAATTTGCTAAACACTAAGAAAGTGAACAAACCTAAGAAACCAAGCGCAGTTCCGATTTCAATGACACCAAATCCTCTGTGCTCTGCTACGGTACCTGGCATAATCATGATGTAATAGTCAAGCCAGTGACCAGCCAACAATAGAATACCAACGAACAACATAACGTTTTGCTTACGTTTTGCATCGCGGTCTACCAATAATAACAAAGGTGCCACAAAGTTAATGATAATACTTAACCAAAACCAAGGTTTGTATTCCGGTTCCCAACGTTTGTAGAAATAAACTGTTTCCTCTGGAATGTTTGAATACCAAATCAGCATGAATTGTGCAAACCAAACGTAAGTCCAGAAGATCGAGAAACCGAACATCAATTTACCCAAATCGTGTAAATGATTTTCGTTTACCCAGTTCATATAACCCGCTTTCTTCAACACAACAACAATGATGGTAATACATGAAATACCACTTACCCACATTGCTGCAAAGTTATACCAACCGAACATCGTCGAAAACCAGTGAGCTTCTAAAGACATCACGGTATCGAAAGACCAGATAGGTGTGGTAAAACCGAAAATAACCAAGAAGATTGCTGACAATTTGAATGACTTTTTATAAGAAGTCAATCCGCCTTCCAAATCCTCTTTATAAGAAAGTTTCGCAAAAATAACTGCAAAAATGCTATATGTACCCATAAATACCACTTGACGGATCAAGAAGAATGGAACATTTAAATAAGCAGATTTCCCTGCGATGATAGGGTCATAATTTGTACTATGCGGATCAGTGATACCGTCTGCATTCCAGTGATGGTATAAATTATGTGTAGTTAAACCTAAACCTACAATAACTAATAAAATCAATGAAGCAATTGGTAAAACACTCGCCATAGCCTGAGGTATACGTACCAAACCTGCAGACCATGCAGATTGGGTCACATATTGCAAGGCAACAAAGAATGTTCCAGCTGCGCATACACATGTAAAGTAATAACCCATCAATAACAAGTTGGCATAAGTACGCTCTACAGTATCGTGATCGCCCGAAAGCAACCCGATAGCTACAGCAGCTATACCTAGTACAACAGCGATAATACTGAACATTTTAGCTTTGCCAGCAAACTCGTATCGCTCGTTGAAATTATAATCGTGATGATGACTGTGAGTTCCCATTTATATATCTGATGTTAGATTATTTCTTTTGTAATTCGTGAACATACATAACAACTTTCCATCTCTCCTCTGGAGATAATTGAGACGCATGTGATCCCATGGAGTTGTGTCCGTAATAAATTGTATGGTAAATTTTACCATCAGTCAAGTCAGCCATCAAACCACCTCGTGAAGAGTTCGCCGCATCTGTTCTATGATAAGATGGTGGCGGAGGAAAGTTCTCTAATTGACGGGTACCTCTTGAATCTGTCACGCTACGGTCTTTGGTGATAGGACCATCACCTTTACCCTCTACACCATGGCATACAGAGCAATACGTTGTGAACAAAGCTTTACCTTTTTCAAGATTTTCGGCATTTACGACTAAAGGACTTTTTACTTCTCTTCCTGCACGCTCATAATCCTCTAATGTATTGGCATACTCAAAACGAGTAAAACCGATAGGATCCGTACCTTTAGGAGGTGTTTGCGCTGTTTTTCCATCAGCAAAATTCGCATTAGGTTGATCCGGATTGAAAGCAAGCGGATCGTACATGTTACGAGAAAACTCTAAACCTGTACTACGAGTTGTTTTGTCACCACAAGAAGAAACAAGTGCTGTCAATGCCACAGCGGCGCATAGCGTTCCAAGTAAATTCTTCTTATTCATAGCTAACATATTTTCTATCATTGTACTTAACTTCAACAGCACCAGCTTCTTTCAATAAGCTATCGATCAAAGCGTGATCTGTATTTTCTTTGGCATCTACTGCAAGGATGAAACGATCATCTGTTGCTCTCAAGTCCATTACACGAGGTGTACGTCCTGGGAATAAGTGGTTACGGAAGAAGAATGTAGCAACCATACCCAAAGCACACAATAAGATGGTAACCTCAAATGTAACCGGAACAAAGTTCGGCATACCAAAAGATGGCTTACCACCGATATTCATCGGCCAATCGTACGCCATTGTATAATACAACAAACTAAAACCTAATGTCGTTCCTAATGCTCCAAAGCAAAATGCTGCGATAGGCAAGCGAGAAGGTTTCACACCCAGCTTTGCCTCGATACCGTGAATAGGCATCGGAGTAAAGCAGTCGTAAATACTTATATTGTTTGCTTGCAATTTGTCGATCCCATGCATCATATCATCGGGATCCGCAAAACTACCTAATATATATTTTGTATTGCTCATTGCTGATTATTTTCTAACTGATAATTCTTTAATCTCTTCTTCTGTCACTGAATCATATTTCTCCAATGATTCTTGGAAGTACTTCACTTGTTCGTCAGGGAATGCACCTTCTTGAGCCAACTTAGTTTTATGTTGTAATGAAGATGACTTCAACAACAATTTCACTTCGGCGATAGCGATACCCGGTAAGAAACGTAAGAACAACAAGAATAATGTAAAGAACAGTCCAATCGAACCTACAAAGATCCCGACGTCTGTCCAAGTTGGGTAGAACATTGCCCAAGATGAAGGCAAGTAATCGCGGTGCAATGAAGTCACGATAATCACAAAACGCTCAAACCACATACCGATGTTAACTACGATCGACAAGATCCAAGAGATCGGAATACTTGTACGGATTTTCTTGAACCAGAATAACTGTGGAGAAATTACGTTACACGTCATCATCGACCAATAAGCCCAAGCGTATGGACCTAACATACGATTCTCGAACGCATACATTTCGTATTCTGAGCGAGAGTACATCGCGATAAATAACTCTGTCAAATAAGCTACACCCACGATAGAACCTGTTGTCATGATGATGATATTCATCGATTCAATATGGAACATCGTAATGTAGTTCTCAAAATTCATTACTTTACGTAAGATCAACAATAAGGTCTGTACCATGGCAAAACCAGAGAAGATCGCACCCGCCACGAAATATGGAGGGAAGATCGTCGTGTGCCATCCAGGAATAACCGAAGTTGCAAAGTCCATGGATACGATCGTGTGTACAGAAAGTACGAGTGGAGTAGAAATACCAGCCAAGATCAAGGACACGATTTCAAAACGTTGCCAAGTCTTAACAGAACCATTCCATCCAAATGATAATACAGAATAGATCTTTTGTTTCAAACCTGTCGCACGGTCACGAATGGTTGCGATATCCGGCAACAAACCACAGTACCAAAATACCAAGGATACTGTAAAGTATGTCGAGATCGCGAACGCATCCCATACTAAAGGAGAGTTAAAGTTTACCCAAAGTGATCCAAATTGATTTGGAAGTGGGAAAATCCAATAGGCCAACCAAGGACGACCCATGTGAGCAACAACGTATGTTGCCGCACAGATTACCGCAAAGATCGTCATCGCCTCTGCAGAACGGTTGATTGAATTACGCCAGTTCTGGCGGAAGATTAATAATACAGCTGAAATCAACGTACCCGCGTGACCGATACCTACCCACCATACGAAGTCGGTGATATCCCAAGCCCAGCCTACAGTTTTATTCAGACCCCAAGCGCCGATACCTGTCCAAAAGGTATAACTAACGCTAACTACCCATAATAAAGCACCCAATACAGCTACGGTAAAACCAATCCACCATGCTTTATTTGGTTTATTTTCAACCGGTAGTAAGATATCATCCGTAATTTTTGCATACGTAATGTCCTTACCGGTCATTAATGGTTCTCTTAATATTGATTCGTTATGCGATGACATAGTATTTTTATTTCAAATATTGTACAAGATTACGCCTCAAAAGTGTTTCTAACTTTTGTCATATAACCGATACCCGGTTGAACATTGATTTCCTCAAGTACGTAATAAACACGCTCGTTGCGTAATGCTTTAGATACTTCTGATGCTGGATCATTGGCATCTCCAAAGATGATTGCATTTGCAGAACATGCTTGTTGACAAGCCATTTGGATATCGCCATCTTTCACTTTGCGATTTTCAATCTTAGCTTGTAATTTACCTGCTTGGATACGTTGGATACACATTGAGCATTTCTCCATTACCCCACGTGAACGCGTTACGACATCTGGGTTTAATACCAACTGTGTAAATTCATTGTTCAAGTAATTGTCAAAGCGGGAATCATTCCAGTAAGCAAACCAGTTGAAACGACGCACTTTGAAAGGACAGTTATTTGCACAGTAACGTGTACCAAAGCAACGGTTGTAAGCCATGTGGTTCAAACCTTCTGAAGAGTGTACTGTTGCCAATACCGGACAAACCGTCTCACAAGGTGCGTGACCACAGTGCTGACACAACATCGGTTGGTGAACAACAGTGACATCTTCGAAATCTAAATCAGCCGAAGCTTTCGCAATTTCCTTCTCTTTTGTAAGATCTTGATCTTTTCCTTCGATCGTATAATAACGGTCAATACGTAACCAGTGCATCTCACGACGACGGCGAACCTCATCACGACCAACAACAGGAATATTATTTTCAACGTTACAAGCTACGATACAAGCACCACAACCTGTACATGCGTTCAAGTCGATCGCCATCACCCATTTGTGACCTGGTTGCTCATACTTGTTCCACAAATCGTATGTTTTGTGATTATCTGTAAAGCGTCCTGCCTCCGAGTTAGGATCTTTCAAATATTTCGCAAATGTCGTCTCACGGATAACGTTACGACCTTCGATGGTATGGTGTGTTTGTGTTTGTGCCAATTGGTAAGTTCCAGACGCTTTCGCTACAGTTGCCTTAGCAACACCTTGTACTGTACCATTGATGATCGAAGCAAAAGGGAACGCGTTTTTACCAACTTCATTACCTGCTTTACCCACTTTTGTACGGCCGTAACCTACAGCAACGGAAACTGTTCCTTGAGCTTGTCCTGGTTGTTGTACAACGGGCAATTCCAATTCAACACCATTTGCTTTGACAGTTACTTTACCGTCTTCACCCAAACCTAATTTCTCAGCATCTTTCGGATTAAGAGCAGCATAGTTATCCCAAGTTACTTTAGAAACTGGGTCAGGTAACTCTTGTAAGTAAGCATTGTTTGCGTAGCGACCGTCACGAAGACCAGCAGGCTCATAAAGTTTCAATTCAAACTCCCCTGCAATCGCCTTGCTTGATGCCTCAATTGCCGAAGCCGCTGCTGCAGCATTTCCTGTAAAAGCAGGAGCTGTTGCCGCTTTGGCACCTTTATATTCAAAACCAGTCTGCAATACAGCATCCCAGTTTTTCGTAGAACCCGCTAAAATTTGTGTAGACCACAGATTCTTAACAAAGTTGTACATATCTGTATTATTTCCAGCCCAAGTCAACAAGCTTTGCTCAACTTGACGTGTTTTGAAAACAGGATTAATCGTTGGTTGGATAATTGAATACAACCCTTCTTTTGGATTGGAATCACCCCAAGACTCTAAGAAAGTACTTGCTGGAGCGATAGCAGTCAATTCAGACGCAGTTTCATCTGCACGCTGCGCGAATGACAACGTGAAAGGAATCTGCTTCAACGCAGCTTTTACATCCTCTGCTTTGAAGTAATCATAAACAGGGTTGCTGTTCAAGAAGAACGCAACGCCAACTTGCCCAGATTTCGCAGCAGCTAAGAACGCTTGGAACGAAGAATCCGAACCTTGGTATTGTTTAGAATAGTTATCCAAGTCGATGATAGTACCATAAGCGCCCAATGCAACGTTGATTGCATTAACCAATACCTGTACATTGACATCGTTAGACCCTGCAACAACAACAGCCGCGCCTTTGCTATTCACCAATTCTTTGGCCGCTAATGCTACACCTTTTTGCGCTTTTTTGTTTGCAGTTGCTCCAGCCAATGATTGACCAGTAATTGCATTATACAAAGCGATTAAGGTAGCCCCCTCTTCCGAAGGTTTGATAGCGATACGAGCATCAGCATTTGTACCCGTCATGGAAAGACCAGATTCAAATTGCACGTGACGTGACATTTTTCCGTTTTTCAACGATTTATAGTCACGATTTTTAGCGTATTGTTGTGTATGCTCCTCACCTGCTAACCAAGTTCCTAAGAAATCAGCCGCAACAGAAACAATCACATTTGCATTTTCAAAATTATAGGACGGAACTACTGCTCTACCAAAAGAAGCCTTATTCGCTTCAATAATACCGCTGTAAGATACAGCATCGTATTGTACATGGTTAACCGTAGGGAATTTCGTTCCGAAAGCAGCAATAGCTGCCAAGGTTGAAGGACTGTTTACCGTATTAGAAACGATCGTAATTTGTTTACCAGAAGACGCCGCAGCATTTAACGCTTTAACAACTTCCCCATCCAATTTGGACCACTCCACATCTTGACCTTTCAATTGTGCCTGTTTCAATTTGGACTCATCATATAAATCCAATACAGAAGCAGCTGTTGTTGAATCCAAACCTTGGTTCAAACCAATTGCATTCGGATTAGGCTCAACATTGATCGGACGACCTTCGCGTGTTTTAACCAAGATACTTTGACCGTTGAACGTCGAAGCATAATAGTTAGGGATACCTGGAGTTACCTCTTCAGGTTTAATCAAATAAGGAACTGCCTTATGCACAGGAGTACGGTTACAAGCCGCTAAAGAAACAGCACCCAAACCAAATCCTAATGCTTTCAAGAAGTCACGGCGAGGAGTTTTTGTGCTCAAGCCAGCTTCATTTAATACATCTTCTACAGGAATAGATTCGGCAAACTCACCCTTGCTTCCTTCAACGAAAGCAGGAGTTTGATTTAACTCTTCCAAACCTTTCCAATATTTTTTATTGCTATCCATTTAAGCTGTATATAAGATTGCGTATTTCAAATAATTATTAATAGTGACATTTACCACACTCAAGACCACCGATCATGGCTGCAGTCATTTTTTCACCCTTCTTAATTCTTTCGTGTGCTTTAATCAAATCTTCATAGTATTTATTATCCGACTTGATATCTGTCTTTTTGTGACAATCAACACACCATTTCATCGTCAATGGAGAGTATTGGTACACCTCTTCCATATTCTGAATTGGACCATGACAAGTCTGACATTCCACACCAGCCACTACAACGTGTTGTGAGTGATTGAAGTAAGCAAAATCAGGCAAGTTGTGGATACGAACCCATTGAATTGGTTTCGGATTGTTACCGTAAGTACGCGTATCAGGATCCCAATCCAAAGCACGGTAGATTTTAGCAATTTCCGGAGAAATTTCACCATCATAATGCTCAGAAGCAGTGACTGTATTGTGACAGTTCATACATACGTTGGCCGATGGAATAGACGCATTTTTTGATTTAAATGCACCACCGTGACAGTATTGACACTCAATTTTGTTAACACCCGCGTGGATTTGGTGTGAGAACTTAATGGGTTGAACCGGCTGATAGCCTTGGTGAACACCAACATTCCACATCGTTTTCCAACCGCCTACAGCTAATAAAGCAACCAACATCAATACCGTAAAACCAACCAGTTTTTTGTTTTTAACGAATGCTTTCGCAAACTTCACAAAACGCTGATTATCTTCTGGTTCCTGTTGTGCAGCAATAGCTTCCTGGTTTTTAGCAATTACATTTTCCAGCGTACGAATCACACGATTCAACACCACAATAACCACCACAGCCAAAACAACAACTGCGATCAAGCCCAAAATCATGAACATCGACGCGTTATCATCTTTAGCACCAGCACCACCATTGGTTGCATCTTTCGGTTTCTCCTTAGAAGCATCCGTGATATACGCTAATACCGATCTAACCTGATCATCAGATAAATCAGTAAAAGAAGTCATCACAAGCTTGTTGTTCTCTTCGAAGATTTTAATCGCCTCAGCATCACCAGAAGCAATTAACGCCTGAGAGTTCTTGATCCACTTGATTAACCAAGCTTCGTCTTTCGTCTCTGGAATCCCTTTCAAAGCAGGACCGACCACTTTTCTGTCAATGGCGTGACAGGATGTACACTTAGATTTGAAGATTTTTTCACCTTCCTTGACATCTTGCGCATGCAACGTCGTAACGGCAAATAATAGCATCAAACTCGTTGACACCACCCTCGCAAGGCTTCCCAAAACGGATGAGATAGTTCTCATATTTAGCACTTTATACTATTTATTTGTGAATGTAAAAAATTAACTCCCATGGTTAAAGGAGCCACTACCCCCCTAACAATGCCACAAAAGTATGATTTATTAATAAATCGCTGACAATTTTGTGACCTTTAATATCAATTTATAATCATTCTAAACAAATGCGTTTAAACAAGGATAAAATAACATTTCGCTATTAAAGTAGTTCCATCGCTACAACTTTTCATTTGGATAGCCAATCAAATATAAGACAATTCCATGACAGTTTAAAATGTGTAAAAAGCCAGCACTGTCATTTATACAAAAGGTGTTTTTTTAGCTTGAATTGCGTAACTTTAAAAACAGGAATCGATAGCCTTTCAGGATAGGGTTGCAAGCTTAAAAAAAACCACACTTTAATTGTTTATAAAGACTTTGGTAAAGATTCCTGCTGCAGTTATATCATATTAGGTAGTAACTACGCGAAAATAGAGCTGTCCAACACATGCCAGCTCTGCATATCACTAAACTTATAACAAAGAACACCACAGAGATGGAAGAAAACAAAAAATACAATCCGTTAAGTAAAGAAGAGGAATATGTTATTGTACATAAAGGAACCGAGCGCCCATTTACAGGCGAATTGTTAGACAATAAGCACAAAGGAACTTATATCTGCCGCCGTTGTGACAGCCCATTATACCGTTCAGAGTCAAAATTTGAATCTGGCTGTGGTTGGCCAAGTTTTGATGATGAAATTCCCGGGGCAATTACAAGGATTACCGATGCCGATGGTCGCCGCACTGAAATCCTTTGTAGTAATTGTGGCGCGCATTTAGGCCATGTATTCCTCGGAGAAGGCTTTACGACAAAAAACACGCGTCACTGCGTCAATTCTATTTCAATGAAATTTGTAGCCGATCCTACAGCGTAACTTTCACTTTGGTCGACTCCCGAACTTTCAGTTCACAAGGCAACACCATTTTACGTGTTGCTTTTATTTTGCCTTGAAGACGAAGCAACAAAATATTGATCAGGTTCTCTGCAATATCCTTGATCGGCTGCGAAACCACCGTTATAGAGGGTTCGACCAATTTAAAGGCTGTGTGATCGTCAAATGCAATCACCGCAGGCATCGGAAAGTTATACTTTTTAGAAGCTTTCAGACCAGAAATAGCCAAATAGTTTGTTGAGAACAATACAGCATCCAGTCTATTTTCACAGATAAACTCCCGCAACGCTTCCATGGCCTCTTCGTCCGATGCATCCATCTGGATCTTTTGAATAAAACTCTGCTGCTTATTGTTGTCCATCGCTTTCAGATATCCCTCAGAGCGTTCCTTCATCTGGGTCTGATCGGAATAGAGCGACACAAATCCAATACGTCTATACCCCTGTTGACACAAATGGTCACTCGCATCAAAAGCCCCTTGAAAATTGTCGGCCCCAACATAGTCCGTTTCAAGCCCCGGAAAATACCGGTCAAAAAGTACCACTGGAATATTATTCTGCTGCAACTGCTTTACCGTATCTTCCAGTCCATCGGATGGGGTAATAATAAAACCATCTACCTGTCGATCGTAAAACATCTGGATTAATTCTTTCGCTTTCTCTACATCATTGTTCGTACTACAATAAATAATACGATACCCCTGCTCATAAACCTTACTTTCGATCAGACGCGCGATATTCCCAAAAAAGGGATTGGAAATATCTTCGATAATCAAACCCAGAATCTTCGTCTTGCCTGTGCGGAGACTTTTGGCCAATTCATTGGGTTTATAACCCACTTTTTTGACATAGTCCAGCACCCGTTTAGTCAAAGCCTCACTAATACGCTTTTCTTTGGCCTTATCATTTAAAATAAAGGACACAGTAGTGACAGAAATCCCCAACGCCTTTGCGATATCACTGATCAGAATACGTTTCTTCATGTAGTAGTAGTAGGTTTGTTAAGTTTTTTATTTCGAAGATTACTAAAGTAAAAAATTTAACGACAATTTACTAAAAATAATAATAAAATTGCGCTAAAAGGTTTTATTTACTAATTTTAAGCAGTTTTCAAATACCCGAACAAAACCTATGACAGGAAATAAACTATTCAAAACAGTGTTGGGCACACTAATTTTGCCATTTTGCTCACAAGCCCAGCAAAATCTCACACAATATGTCAATCCCTTTATTGGGTCTGCAGACCATGGCCACGTCTTTGTCGGTGCCAATGTACCTTTAGGTGCAGTGCAACTAGGCCCAACTCAAATTCCACAGATTTGGGACAAGTTCAACGGATGGGATTGGTGCAGTGGCTACAATTACAAAAGCCAGGAAATTTTGGGCTTTACCCATACCCACCTGAGCGGAACAGGTATCGGCGACCTCAACGACCTGATGATTGTTCCAGCCAATGGAAAATTACAATTAACACCAGCGGAATTCAACAAAATGAGTACCGGTTATGGATCTTCTTTTAAAAAGGAAAATGAAGTCGCCAAACCTGGTTTCTATAGTGCCTATTTGGATGACTATCAGGTGCAGGCCAATTTGACGGCAACGGAACGAGTGGGCTACCATCAATATCGTTACGAAAAAACGGAGAATGCCCATATTTTGGTCGATTTAGGATACCACATCAATTGGGATAAACCAACAGACACCTACCTCAAACAGGTGAACGACTCGACTTTCGTTGGTTACCGCTTTTCAACAGGATGGGCCACCGACCAAAAGTTATATTTTGCGATCAGAACTTCCCAACCGATACAAAAAGTAAGATTTTTCGACGGAAAAGAAGAAAAGTTAGGCCAAACGACATTCAAAGGGCAGGCAATCAAAGCGGCTTTATTCTTCGATGCTGTTAAAAACAAAACCATCGAACTCAAAGTGGGTATTTCTCCTGTTAGCTCGACCAATGCGCTGAATAATATCAACGCAGAGATTCCAGGCTGGAATTTTGAAAAAGTAAAGCAAGACGCAGATCAACGTTGGAACAAAACATTAAATAAAATCCAATTCGAAGCAGATAAAGACACAAAGACCATCTTCTACACCGCGCTATATCATACCTACTTTGCACCTACCATTTTTAATGATGCAAATGGAGACTATATGGGCACCGATAAACAGGTTTATGAAAAACAAGATTTTGTCAATCATACCGTATTTTCCCTTTGGGACACCTACCGTGGCCTTCACCCGCTGATGACCATCTTGGAAGACCGCAAAATCAACCAGGACTTTATCAAAACTATGTTGGCAATCTATCAGCAACAAGGTAAATTACCGATGTGGCACTTACAGGGCAATGAGACCAATACCATGGTGGGATTACCTGCGATTCCAGTCATCGCTGATGCCTTCTTAAAAGGGATCATTGACGAGAAAGATTATCCATTGGTCTGGGAAGCAGTTAAGACAACAGCCATGGGTAATGACCACGGATTGAAATATGCGCGCGAACTGACCTACATTCCTATTGATAGCATGCCTAACGAATCTGTAGCCTGGGCCCTTGAATATGCCATCGCAGACTTTGGTGCTTACAAGATTGCGGAGAAACTTGGGAAAACCGAAGATGCCGCTTACTTCAAAAAACGCTACAAACTTTATGAGCAATATTTTGACAAAGAAGTCGGGCACTTCGTCGGTAAAAAAGCCAATGGCGAGTTTCGCAGACCTTTCGACCCACTCATGGCTAAACACCGCGAGAACGACTACTGCGAAGGAAATGCATGGCAATATACCTGGTTAGTACCTCAAGATGTCAAAGGTCTGATTAATCTTTTCGGTGGTGAAGATAAATTTTTGAAAAAACTGGATTATTTTACGACCATGTCATCGGATCTTGGCGGTGAAGCCTCTCCAGATATTTCAGGACTAATCGGCCAATATGCGCAAGGTAACGAACCAAATCACCATATCCCTTACTTATATGCTTACGCTGGACAACCTTGGAAAGGTGCAGCTTTAGTCCGTAAAGCGATGACTGAGTTTTACACAAACACTCCAGCTGGTCTATGTGGCAATGATGACGTCGGACAAATGAGCGCATGGTATGTGTTCTCAGCAATGGGCTTCTATCCATTGAATGCAATGAGTGGTGTTTATGTCTTCGGATCCCCGATGATGCAACATGCGAACATCAATTTACCAAATGGTAAAACTTTAGCTATCGATGTTAAAAATCAAGGCAAAGCAAATCAATACATCAAATCGATCAAATTAAATGGCAAGCCTTACACTAAAACGTTCATTACACATGCGCAACTTTTAGAAGGTGGACAGATGGAAATCGAGATGAGTGCTACGCCAAACAAAAACTTTGGTAAAAACAAAGCCGATTGGCCTTCAAGCATTGACAATAATTAACTGAAAAATTGTCAGTAAAACATTAATGGATTAATATTTGTTAATACCTTAATAACATATTTAAGGAGAAATAAAACATGGCAGATTTCAAAAACATCAATATACAAGATATCCCAGACGGAGGTGATAATCCAAAAGACTTCTATGAAACTTTCAAAGAGCGCTTAGAAGACTTAGAAACATTTCCAAAGGACTATACGTACAAATTCATCTTACCGAAAGATCAGGACCACTTCAATCAAATCCAAAGTGTATTTGATGACACAGGTGCCCGATTTGATTTCAAGGACTCCAAAACAGGTAAGTACACTTCGATTACGGTAAACTTGAACGTAAAAGACGCCGATCAGGTAATCTACTTCTACAAGGAAGTAGCGAAGATAAAAGGTGTTATCATGTTATAAAAGAACAAATCAGGCTGTCGAATTGACAGCCTGATTTGTTTTCCGCTCTACATATTACCTTACTACTCCCCTATTTCAGGATTACGACATCAAGCCAATAATCACCACTAAATCTTTTACTAGCATGGTGTAGCTTGAATAGATTAACAGCAGCCTCTTCATTTAAAAAATCCAAAATTCGTTTGACGTCCCGTCGGGCAGCAAACTGTTTCCAGCTATTTTTCCGATCATAAAAAAAATACATTTGTCCATCCACGCTATTCCAAGTCCCGCCCAGCGCATATAACTTCGTTTCACTAACCAGTATATTAAAATAATCTTTATATGCGGCGCAATCGAGCGTAATCTCTTTATTTTTATTAGCCATCCAGTCAAATCGATACAAACAATACATTGGATTCCCATAGTAAATACCAGGTTTATGGGGAATCTTGGCCTCCTCAAAAAATTGCTTGAGCAATTTCACTACTTCTGGCTCGCCATCGTATGCTAAGGGCACAGAGCTAAGCTCACGATCCATATATAATGTAAAAGAAGACAGATTAAGTCCCCATCGTCCTTGATGAACCAATAAAAACTTAGACAAACGTTCCAACAGCGGCCCCATTCCACCCCTGAATGAGCCCTGTACGGAAAGTGCCTCAAATGGTCTCGCCTCATTAAAAGCATAAGGGCTTTCGTACACATCCAGCACAACACGGTTATATTCCCGATCAAAATTAACGTAAAGCTCCTCTATCATGGAATCCCGGATAGCTTTATCCTTTATAATTAACCTATTCAGAGGCCAAAATAAATCATGATTATAAGGCCACAAAATGGCATGGCCCAATTTATAAAACTCATAACGTCCTCTTGGCAAGATCATATTATTTTTATGTGCATAATCTTGTACAGAGACAGACAGCTCCTGAAATTTATCCCCATAGGACCGCTGTCCATAAACTGACAAATGTACTAGGACAAACACCAAAATCTGACTGGATTTAAACAGAAGCAAACGAAGTATACGTTTCATAGGATAAAGATGCCGCTAAGTTTTATTTTCCATAAAAAAGCCCGCTTAAAGCGGGCTTTTCTTATCTATTGCGTAACAGGTTTATTCCTGACCAGCACCAGCTACAGGAGCTTCGCCAGCAGGTTTATCCTGTTTTGGCTTGTCTTCTCTTGGAGGGCGCGGTAATAATGCTTTACGTGAAAGCTTCATCTTACCTTGTTTGTCAATGTCCAACAATTTTACAGTGACTTTATCCCCTTCTTTGAAGATACCGTCCATTGTTTCAAGACGCTTCCAGTCGATTTCAGAGATATGCAATAAACCATCTTTACCTGGCATGATTTCAACGAACGCACCAAATGCCATGATGGATTTCACCTTACCTTCGTAAGTCTCTCCAATCTCAGGTTTAGAAGCAATCGCTTTGATTCGGCCTACGGCATCATCTATAGCAGCTTTGTTATCGGCAAAAACCTGAACAACGCCTTTGTTATCAACTTCTTCAATTGAAATCGTAGCACCAGTTTCACGTTGCATTTCTTGGATAATTTTACCACCAGGTCCGATTACAGCGCCAATAAATTCTTTGTCGATCAACAATTGAACGATACGTGGTGCATGAGGTTTGTAATCTTCACGAGGAGCATCAATGGTTTTCTTCATCTCGCCTAAGATGTGCAAACGCGCTTCTTTTGCTTGATCCAACGCTTGCGTCAAGACCTCCCATTTCAAACCATTGATTTTTAAGTCCATTTGACAGGCAACGATACCCTTTTCAGTTCCAGTTACTTTAAAGTCCATATCTCCCAAATGATCTTCATCACCTAATATATCCGATAAGATCGCATATTTACCAGTTGTCTCATCAGAAATTAATCCCATGGCAATACCCGAAACTGGAGCTTTTAACTTCACACCAGCATCTAAAAGCGCTAATGTACCAGCACATACCGTTGCCATAGAAGACGAACCATTGGATTCTAGGATATCAGAAACTACGCGGATAGTATATGGATTTTCATTATCTGCCGGAAGAACCTGTTTCAATGAGCGCATAGCCAAGTTACCGTGACCAACTTCACGACGACCCGGACCTCTGTTAGGTCTGACCTCACCTGTAGAGAATGCAGGGAAGTTATAGTGAAGAATAAATTTATTATAACCGTTGATAAAAGCACCATCGATCATTTGCTCATCATCTTTAGCACCCAAAGTAACCGAAGTCAATGATTGTGTTTCACCACGTGTGAATACAGCCGAACCGTGCGCAGCAGGCAAGTAATCTACTTCAGACCAGATTGGACGAACTGTACGTACGTCACGACCATCTAAACGGATTCCTTCGTCCAATACAAGATTACGAACAGCATCATACTGCACATCGTGGAAATATTTCTTAAACAAGAACGCTGTATCATCATCCAATTCCTCAGGCATTGTTGCTCTATATTCTTCTGCAATCTTCGCAAAACTTTCAGAACGGTCATGTTTGGTAGATGCTGATTTTGCAATAGCATACACTTTATCGTAAGTAGCTGCAAAGATTGAATCTCTCAATTCTAAATTTTCTGGTTCGTGGTTGTATTCCCGTTTAACAGTTTTACCAACCAGATTAGCCAATTCTACCTGAGCTGCAACTTGCTTTTTGATTGCCTCGTGCGCAAAAGCAATGGCTTCTACCATTTCAGCTTCAGAAATTTCTTTTGCTTCACCTTCAACCATGCCAATATCTTGCGCAGAACCAGCAACGATAAATTCTAATGTTGCATTTTCCAGGTCAGATAATTTTGGGTTGATCACCAACTCACCGTTAATTTTCGCTACACGAACTTCTGAGATAGGACCATTGAAAGGAATATCAGATACTGCGATTGCCGCAGAAGCAGCCAAGCCTGCTAAAGCGTCAGGCATAATATCTTTATCTGCAGAAATTAAGCTAATTGCCACTTGAGTATCTGCATGATAATTTTCAGGGAACAAAGGACGCAATGCACGGTCTACCAAACGTGAGATCAACACCTCATAGTCTGACAATCTAGCTTCACGACGTAAGAAACCACCTGGAATACGGCCAGTTGCCGCATATTTTTCTTGATAATCTACAGATAAAGGTAAAAAATCGACGCCAGATTTAGCTTCTTTAGCAGAAACGACTGTCGCAAGCAACATCGTATTGCCTTGTTTTAATACTACAGCACCATCAGCTTGCTTTGCCAATTTTCCTGTAGACAATTCGATCTGGGTGCCATTACCCATATCGATGGTTGTTTTAATTTCGTTGTAATTCATTTAATCTTGTTTGCGACATGCTTTTCGTCTTGTTGGCAGCATGCCAATATTTTAAATACATTAGATTTCAGCACAAAGGTAAATTAAAATATTAAGATTAGTGCAATTAACAGCTGGCTAAATACGCAAATACTATATATCAATTCAATTTTTATTTTCGTTTCCCAAAAATGTGCCTTATACCTTACACAAGCTGAAAAGCTGCTGGAATCGAGGCTGGATTAAAATCTATCTCATTGAGCACATTTGACCGATAGCTTCCCTTTTTCAGATACAGCATAGTAAATCCCACAAATATTGAACTACCGACAAAATCGCCACATTTAACGGTCAAGTTTTTTGCCGGTATCACATCCTCTTTATACTTAACATCGTATTCCCATTCTACCTCTTTTATCTCTGTAGGCTCAAACTCATCAAAATCAAATGAGAAGGCATGAAATTTGAATACCACGGCATTGCATTTGTCAGGAAGGACCAGCGCTCTTTTGATATCAAACTCGGGGAATGATATTTTAAGATCTTTCTTCTTGTTCATGGAAACTACAGGATCGATAAAAAAATAATCTTGCATGTGGCAGTTTTCATTGAACTGAAAATTCACCAACATATCCAATATGCTGTTGCTCAGTGTACGGCTACCTTTATCCGAATCGAGGTTTGGCTTTATTGCACGATAGATCTGCCTATTTAGCCGATTGCCCATCTGCCCGTCATGAAGCTCTTGATGTATTTCGCCAAAACACATCCGTATCAGAGCACCGGCACGGCTTACATTTCCAAAATCCTTACCTGTCCGCTTGGTATCATTCGTCTGTTTGACACGATGTGGCCTGCTCTACAAGTAGTTTTTATTGCCAACTTTTCTATTTACCAGCGGGCCAACTAGGCCTCTGATAAACCCATTGTCATTTATTCCCATACCTAAAGATCCCACAGCGACCGCCTACAATAAAGCATATTGTTGATTTTTAATAAATTACGAATCCGAGTAAAATGACAATTATAAAAATTGCAATTTTCAAGAGACTTTGTTGTAAATTGCTTATGGAAAAGTTCGCCCCAAGTTCGCCCCCCTCCCGACTTGTAAAAAACATACAGGCACAGTGAGAGCAGCTTAAAAGGTGGACTCAACGTGGACTCACTGTACACTCAAACTACTTACAGGGCGAACTTGGCAATAACTTGGTCTTAACTTGCCCCCTATCAAAGGGCTCTGCCAGCCGAAGCCCGAAGTTAGCGTAACCCATCCCGCTATACTCCATTTCTTATTTCAATTTTCAGTCTTTTTCGACTAATATTTGCATGGCTACGCTATCACGCTTAGCCTCGGGACAGAAGCTGACCATCCCTTTTAAAAATGTATACATTTTTTACAATACTTCGCTAAGAAATCTGTGCCGAATTTTGCTAAAAATAAGAGTACCTCATTTTTGTATAAATAAAAAAAAGCCATCCAAAATTGGATGGCTTTCTTAACACCTTTTTATAAAAGCTTATTTGATAATATCACGTAAACCTAGACCTTTAATGATCGCACGGTAACGGTTGATATCCTTTTTGTAAAGATAAGCTAATAATGAACGACGTTTACCTACTAACATTTGTAGGGCACGTTGTGTACCGAAATCTTTTCTGTTTTTTTTCAAGTGCTCAGTTAAGTGAGCAATTCTCTTAGTGAATAAAGCAACTTGACCTTCAGTAGATCCTGTGTTTGTAGCTGATCCAGCGAATTCTGCGAAGATGTCAGCTTTGTACTCTTTACTTAAATACATTTCCTGAATAATATTAAAGCGTTAAAAATTTTATTAATTGGCTGCAAAGATAGCAAAAGTATTTGGTTGCCAAAATATTTAACAAGCAAAGTTTCAGATGCTATTATACCTTTACATAGATCTTTTTCTTATCCAACCAATAGCAGATTACCCACATCAACGTCAGAAAGCAGAGCGAATAAACAAAAGAGCCAACTTCCGGGATTCCAGGTATTTTCGCACAGACGTATTTATAGAACCAGGCGAAAGCTTCGATGTATTGTTGCGAGCCGTCCTCTTTTAAGCCGTCAGGGATACGAAATAGTCCTAGAAAGCGTGGAAGAATACCGCTCAACACAAAGATGAACAGTGGATTTTTACCAAAAACATCAAAAAATTGTGTCAATTTATTTTTTACACCCTGCACCTCAATAAACCAGATCATGCCACCTATTGTCATGGTTGCCAAACCAGTTGTATAGAGCACATATGAACTCGTCCATATTTTTTTATTGATCGGAAAACCTAATGCCCATATCCACGCCAACACGACCAAAATAAATCCAGTCACAAACATGCCCGCCAATAATTTAAAATGCGGTTCGTTGGAAGCTGGAACTCTGGTCCACAGCCAATCCACCTGACCTTGTTTTTTAATAAATACACCGACCAAATAGCCAAATACAACCTGAACTACTGCTGGCAGCGTACTCATTAGCCCCTCAGGATCAAACGGCACGCCCTCGCCTCTGTAAACATGCGGTAAACCTAAAATAGCAATATCATACTTTGTGCCGAACCAGCCCGCTAAGCTATAGGGATCCGATCCGCCCGCGAATGCGCAAACAGCCCAGTATATAAGCAAAATAGCTGCAGAGATCCAAATAATCGCTTTCTCTTTAAAATAGTAGGCTAATAAAGAAGCAAAACAATAAGCAATGGCAATACGCTGCAATACCCCAAGAATACGTATGCCCCGACTTGCATCATTTGGATCTACCCACTGTTTAAATACCAGCTCAGCTCCCTCCCATTTGATAAAAGGCCACCAGTTGATAAAAAGTCCGATGGCAAAAATCAAAATCGTCCTTTTAATTACTTTTTTCCAAAATACGGCGGGGCCAGCTTCCTGTAATCGAGGTATCACAAAAGACATGGCATTACCAACTGCGAAAAGAAAAAAAGGAAAAACCAGATCTGTAGGTGTGCATCCATGCCAGGCTGCATGTTTTAGCGGCGCAAACGTATAAGCCCATGTCCCCGGATTATTTACCATAATCATCAGTGCCACAGTAGCTCCACGAAAGACATCCAAGGAGTAATAGCGTTGTTTCATAATTAGATACTATAATTAAGAGGTAAATATAAGGTATTTGATATTCACTTTTATGCCTAATCTATAATTAAGAGGCATAAACAGGAGTTCTTTGGTGACAAGCTTGTTACAATCGTTAGCACCCTTCATTCCGTAAAAAATAAAGAAATCAAAACTTTTTAAAAAAAAACAAAAAGTTTTTGGAACTTACTTTTTTTTTAACATATCTTTAACGAAAGTTTAACCGACTTCTACTAACCATTCATTTACAATGGAAAACGAGATATTAATAAACCTTTATGTTGAATCGATGCTATCAATTGCTGATCTTGCTAAAAAGATAGCGAAAAGCACTCCCTCTGTAACTAAGGTTGTTAATCACTTAATTGAGCAAAATATAATAGTTGAATGTGGATTTGCAGAGTCAACTGGTGGACGCCGACCGATTCAATATACAATAAATGAAAACTCAGACAACTATATTCTTTCAATAGCATGCGATCAGTATTTTACAACAATCTCGATTTCTGATTTGCATAATAAGGTGATTGCAGAATATCGAGATATAGTAGTAGAATTAAAAGAAAAATCTTCGCTAGATACCATACTAAATCGTGCAGAGGAATTAATCCAAAAATCTACGATATCACTTGAAAACTTTATAGGTATTGGCGTCAGTATACCTGGATTTGTCAACAGCGAATTAGGCATAAATGAATCTTACCCCAAAGCTCATGGTCTATTTAATCTTAAGCACAATATTGAGAAAAGATTTAATATACCAACTGTGATAGAGAATGATTCTCGATGTATTGCGTTGGCAGAAAAACAATTGGGAATAGCCAAAGACATTACCAGCTCTTTAATTATTAACCTTAACTGGGGTGTTGGACTGGGGATAATCATCAATAACACTATATTTAAAGGAACCGCTGGGTACGCGGGGGAATTTAGCCACATCCCCTTAGCAGATAACCAAATGCTCTGCTCTTGCGGCAAAAGGGGATGCCTAGAGGTTGTAGCATCACTCAATGCTGCGATAAAATATGTCGAGAATGATATTGAGAATGAGCAATACTCAATTTATAGCACTTTTATAAATAGTAACGACAATAAACTTGAAGCATTGTTTGATTCGATCAGAGTAGGTGATCAAGTTGCTATAAATAATATAGGAAAAATTGGCTATATGCTTGGAAAAGGTATTTCGACCTTAATTCATATTTTAAATCCGAAACAGATATTGATCAGCGGCCGTGGCGCTGAAGTTGGTCATATATTAGAACCGCATATTCAAATTGCGCTAAATGAATTTTGCATACCTGAGATTGCCAAAACAACACATTTGGCAATCTCTGAACTTCATAAAGATGCGCAAATAAAAGGTACAATGTGCCTCGTTGTAGAAAACCTAATACACCGAATATTTAAATCTAATTACACACAAATTAATCAGTAGAATATGAGTCTATTTTACAAAAAAACTGCAGGATTAGCGTTATGTACACTTTTTAGTGCGACATCGCTTTATGCGCAGCAAAGCATTTCTGGAATAGTTTCAGATGCGAAGGGACCTGTATCCGGGGCAACAGTTTCTGTAAAAGGAACAACTCGCGGTACGCAAACCGGAAGTAATGGGTCATTTACGATCCAAGCATCGCCGGGCGAAGTCTTACGGGTATCTATTGTTGGATACAAATCACAAGAAATAACTGTTGGTTCTTCAAAAACACTTAATATTAAATTAACTGAAGATGCTTCCGCTTTGGACGAAGTTGTGGTAACAGCAATGGGAATCAAAAGAGAGGCTAAAGCTCTCGGATACGCCTCATCGACAATAAGCTCGAAAGAGTTAACCCAAGCAGGTACGACAAACATTGGTTCGGCCCTTTATGGAAAAGCGCCTGGCGTGCAAATTAATTCCGCTCCAGGGGGAGCATCTAGTGCCGTTAACATTCAGATTCGTGGCATTAATTCCCTAAGTAACAACAGACAACCCTTATATGTGGTTGATGGGGTAATGATCAGAAACGATCAACAGGCAGGATCAAAAGGTTTAAACAATACTGGTGGTATTACTGACCCGGGGGGGCAAGCAATATGGTCTGACAATAGAATACGTGGAAACGGTATGTTAGATTTGAACCCTAACGATATTGAGTCCATGACAATTTTAAAAGGGGCCAGTGCGACAGCGTTATATGGTTCTGATGCTGCAAGTGGTGTTATTGTAATCACAACTAAAAAAGGTGTAAAAGGTAAAGGCCTTGGAATCGACTTCAATTACACTGGTTCTATCGAAACTGCTGCGTTTCTTCCGAGATTACAGTATGAGTACGGACCAGGATATGATGCTGCTACTAATTTACAAGTAGGCGGTACGGAAGAAGGCTGGATGACAAATCCAGCCTTCCCAGGTGACAGACTCTTGAACTACAATGCCTGGGGCCAATTTGGACCTAAATACGATGGTAAAGATGTTCGCTGGTGGGACGGTTCGTTAAGAAAGTACTCCGCTAATAAAGGCAATTATGGTGATATTTTCGATACTGGACACAATAGTAATTTTAATCTAAGTATTTCCAATCAAACAGAAAAAATAAATTATAGGTTATCAGCTTCCAATATGGACTACAAGGCAATTGTACCAGGTAGTAAGATGAATAAAAGTACCTTTAATTTAAATAGTACAATCAAGCTTGCTGATCGATTGGATTTGGATGTAGTTGCATCTTATATTAATACGATTACCAAAAATAGGCCCGGTTTAATGGGAGATGTTCTCGGTTCTTATGCGGGATTTTTTAGCGGTGCTGAAGACGTTGAGAAGATGAAAAACGAACTCTACCAGACCTCCGACGGCTACAGATACAATCCTTTTGGATCCAATAGACCTGGGGCATTTCCCGTTAATTATAGAGCTCTTAACCTATTAAACTACTTTTGGCAACAAAAACGTAACAGTTATGAGGAGAAGGAAAATCGCTTTTTGGGAAGTGCTACGTTAAACTGGGGTATATTAGATAAACTAAAGTTTAGAGGTCGATTAGGAACAGATTTTACTGGATTAAATATCGAAAATAAAGAACATAACGAGTACGCTGTCCAATATAATCAAACTAATAGTACCGGTAAATTTGAGGTTTCGAAAGGAATCTATAAGATTATTTATGGAGATGCCTTATTAACTTATGCAGACAAATTATCTGAAGACTTTGACTTTAGTTTAAGTGGAGGTTTTCAGTCTCGTATGGAAAACTATGATGATCAAATGTCCAGAACAGAAGGTGGTTTGGTTTCTGCAAATTGGTTTAGCTTAAATAATACCTTTGGCCAAGCTGTAACTACCCACGTTAGAAAGGAACTTATAAAATATGCCTACTTCGGCTTATTAAACCTTTCTTATAAAAACTATTTATTCTTGGAAGGGACAGCTCGTCAAGAGTATTCGTCAACATTGCCATCAAAAAACAACCCATATCATTATGGTTCCGTAAACACGAGTTTTGTGTTCTCTGACGCATTTAAATTACCTGAATTCTTTAGCTATGGAAAACTAAGAGCATCCTATGGGGTAGTTGGTAACGATGCACCAATTTATGCGTCAAATCTTGCTTTTAAACAAACATCATTAATAACGGTTAATGGTCCAGTGCCATCATTAGCTACTAATTCTTCCTATGGAAATGAAGATTTAAAACCTGAGAAAAAAACTGAAAAGGAAATTGGATTAGATTTGAAATTCTTAAAAAATAGATTAGGTCTAGATGTAAGCTATTATTCAAATTTTATCGATGATCAAATTATGCCTTTAAGTACGGCATTTTCAACTGGAGCGTCGACACAATTCCTTAATGTGGGTAAAATCTCGAATAAAGGGTGGGAAGTTTCATTGAACGGCACTCCGATTCAAACAGAAAATTTCAAATGGAATGCAAGACTAAACTTCTCAAATAACAAGTCCCGTCTAGATGAATTGATCAGTGGTGTACCAAAATTAATTTTCTATGATGCGGATCAAAGTTCCATCCGGATGGAAGCAAGACCTGGGGAGACCTTAGGAAATATATATGTGTTCCCTCGCGCGACAAATGAAAAAGGAGAATTTCTAATCTCTGATGAAGGTAATTATGTTATTGATAAGTCAACTTATGTTAAAGCGGGTAATATTATGCCGAAAGCAATCGGAGGATTATCAAATACTTTCAACTACAAAAACTTTAGCTTAGACTTTACTGCTGACTACAGATTTGGAGGACAAATGATTTCCACGCCGCATAAATACGCTTACGGAGCAGGTCGACTAGAAAGCACATTGGAATATCGTGAATCAGGAATAACTTTAGATGGCGTTAATCAAAACACAGGCGCTAAAAATGATGTTCATCTTTCTGGTGCTGAATATTATATTAATAATTTTTATTGGGGAAATAATGCTTGGAATGAGAAAGCGGCTGTGCTAGACAATAATTTCATTAAGCTAAGAGAGGTTGTTATTGGATATAATCTCCCAGAATCATTCACGCAAAAATTAAAATTGAATAGTTTACGTTTTTCTCTGATAGGAAGAAATCTCTTCTACTTCTATCGTTCCATTAAAGATATCGATCCAGAAGCACCTGTTGGAAATTATTGGTACTCCCAAGGTATTGATATCGGCTCCAATGCAGCAACAAGAAGTTTTGGTTTCTCTCTTAATGCTAAATTTTAACACTTAAAGCAATGAAAAAAATTAATAAAATACTATTATTCGGAAGTATTCTTTTAACATTAGGAAGCTTTCAGTCTTGTAAAACTGAGTTAGAGGATCGTTATACGGATCCAGAACAGACAACTTTACCCAATATACCAGCATTTTTTTCACAAATACTGAATAATTCTCGTTTAAGATCGGAATACTGGCATTACCGCACTTTTATATTGATGCATCAAGCAAAATATACACAAACAGCTTATTTTGCAAATGAAAATACAATGTATCAACAAAGTGATTCTTATATTAATGACTATTGGAAAGATTTTTATTCACCTGGCATAATTGGTGTTTATAGATCAATGGAAAGATCTTATAACAACTTATCTACGGAAGAAAAGGCAAGTCGCGATCTATACATGAATACTGCTAAAGTCATTTTATTTGATCAAGCTTCAAAATTGGTTGATAATTTCGGAGATATTCCTTTTTCTGAAGCTGGAAGTCTTCCTTTAACAGATGTCATTAAGCTTGGAAAATTTGATGATCAAAAGGAATTGTATACTTTGTTTATCAATGGGCTAAAAGAAATTAATACTTTTTTGAAAACAGCAAAAAGTACATCAGAATTTAACAGAGCAGATATTCTAAACTCTGGAGATTTAACCAAATGGCGAAAATATACGAATTCTTTACGTTTACGCTTATTGATGAGAATTTCCAATGTTGATGAAAATAAAGCTAAAACTGAGATTATGGACATGCTAAACAACCCAACAGAGTATCCATTGGTTGATGGCGACAACAACGGGGATTATAGCACTGGATCACAAGATATACTTTTACAGCCTTTGAAAACGTATAACTCTAGCTTATTAGATGCACTAATAGAACTTCCAAGTTATTATGCACCTGATTATATGCTAAATACCGTTTTAAAAACTGCAAATGATCCTCGTACTGCTGTACTATTCGATAAGTTTGGAGAAACAGTAAACGGAAAATTTGTTCCCAATAAGGAATATCAAGCAATGCCCATTACATTCACTACAGCCCAAGCAGACGCACAATTCAGGAAGTATTCAGTAATAGATTCTGCAACTACATGGATCAATAATAAACTGCCTGGCGTTTTGATGACTGCCACTGAGACAAACTTAATTAAAGCAGAAGCCCAAGAAAGATGGGGTACTGATGCTGCGGCAAAAACAGCGTATGAAACAGCAGTAAAGCAGTCTGTAAGCTTCTATTATTATCTTAATGAGAGCTCTTCAAATAATGCGAAAGCTACTAAACCAAGTAGCGAAGTAATTAATAAATTTGTCACTGAATCAAACATAGCTTTCAGTGGGGATAAAAACGCTAAATTAAAACTTATAGGGACACAAAAATGGTTACATTTTGGTTGGTTACAGGGCGAACAAGCATGGTCGGAATACCGAAGAACAGGATATCCAACTCTGCCAGCGTTTCCAGTTTCTACATTGAATGGATTTCAGCGTCCTCCTGTACGATTGACGTATCCTTCATCAGAGATTACTAACAATAGTGAAAACTACCAAGCTGTAAGATCTAAAGATACACGCGATACCAAACTATTCTGGGACGTTAACTAACGCCATTTCACGCTTAATTATAGAAAGCCACCTTAGGTGGCTTTCTTTTTATCACTTTCACTATATTTATACATGCAAAAACTAAAAACCATTATATCCACTGCGTTTATCGCTTCAAGCGCAACCCTAGCGTTCGGCCAGGCACATAACGTATCTGCCGGCTACCAAAAACCGACAGATCCATTAGTGATTGAAAATCTCGAACAATGGCAAGATATGAAGTTTGGACTTTTCATGCACTGGGGAACGTATAGCCAATGGGGTATTGTTGAAAGCTGGAGCTTGTGCCCAGAAGACGAAGGCTGGACACAACGAAAACCAGAGCATGGAGCGACCTACAACGAGTATGTAAAAAATTACAACAATCTACAGACTACCTTCAATCCTACCGATTTCAACCCACAAAAGTGGGCTGATGCCGCTAAAGGCGCCGGAATGAAATACGTGGTCTTCACCACAAAACATCACGATGGGTTTGCGATGTTCGACACCAAGGAGTCCGATTATAAGATCACGTCTTCTAAAACACCGTTTTCGACTAATCCGAAAGCAAATGTGACCAAAGAAATTTTTAATACATTTCGCAACGACGGTTTTAAAATCGGTGCATATTTTTCAAAACCTGATTGGCACACAGATTTTTACTGGTGGAGTTACTTTCCTCCAAAAGACCGTAATGTAAACTATGATCCTCAAAAACACCCGGATCGCTGGGAAAAATTCAAAAACTATACCTATAACCAGATCAACGAATTAACCTCAGAATATGGAAAAGTTGATATCCTTTGGTTAGATGGAGGCTGGGTACGCCCTTTTAAAACAATTGATCAGTCTGTCGATTGGCAAAGAACAATCAAAGTGGAACAAGATATCGACATGGACCGCATCGGTAATATGGCGAGAAAAAATCAACCCGGAATTATTGTCGTAGATCGTACTGTACCCGGAAATTGGGAAAATTATGTTACCCCCGAACAAGCGATTCCTGAACATCCTTTGGATATTCCATGGGAAAGCTGCATTACAATGGGTGATTCGTTCAGCTATGTTCCCAACGACAACTACAAACCAACCAAGAAGCTTGTAGAAACATTGGTGAAAATCATTTCCCGTGGCGGAAACTACCTATTAAACATAGCGCCTGGCCCTAATGGAGACTACGACCAAGCGGCTTACGATCGCTTGAACGAACTGGCAGCCTGGATGAAAATCAATCAAACTGCCGTGTTTGCAACACGGACCATTGCCCCATATCACCAAGGTGACTATTACTACACCCGAAGCAAGGACAGTAAAGTGGTCAATGTATTCCATCTTTCTGAAGGTGATGCTTACCAACAGCCGAATGAATACGTTTTCGAAGTACCTGATAATTTTAATGTAAAAAAAATTGCTATTTTAGGTCATAAAGGTAAATTAGACTGGTCTCAACGTGGTAACCAAATTACATTGAGAAGCCCCGGCACACGATTTAACTATGCTACCGCAATCCAATTGCAAAGCAAATAGAATAAAATTGCGCTGCATTAAAAGCAGCGCAATTTTAACATTTTATAAAGTCACCAGTTAGGAGTGACCGCCTGTACATTTTGAACCCCAAAAGCTTCTGCACAGGCAAAAGAAAATGATACTTAAACCAACGAGTCAGGTTTTTAAACCTTCAATTCCAATGAAAAAAATCACCGTACTTTCGACACTATTCGCGCTGCTCCTATCTTCTTGCGCCACCTACAAACCACAAATTCTCCGTTCAGAACAAATTTTCCAGGCAGGTGAGGTTCCATTCAAGCAATGCCATGCATCCACCATTCAAGTCATCGGAAAAGACAGTTTATTGGCAGCCTGGTTTGGCGGCACACACGAATCTAACCCCGACGTGGTTATCTGGAGCTCCCTATATCACCATGGGCAATGGCAGCCTCCTGTACAGATTGCAGACGGCATCTTTGGCGATACCCGCTTTCCAACATGGAACCCGGTCTTCTATCAATACCCACACAGCGACACCCTCTCTTTATATTATAAAATAGGGCCCAACCCGAGAGAATGGAAGGGGTACGTTAAACATTCGCTAGATAAGGGTACTAGCTGGTCGGAGGCGCAACAATTGCCTGAAGGTATATTAGGACCTATCAAAAACAAGCCTATCACCTTGAATAACGGTCTGCTTCTCTCCCCTTCCAGCACGGAATCCAAGGAAGAAATTTGGAAAGCACACGTCGAAATTAGCCGGGATCATGGCCGCTCGTGGTCCGTCAGTCCGATTCGCCCTGATACAAGTGTCCAGGTGATTCAACCCAGTATCATCCAACATGCCGATGGCCGTATTCAGGTGCTCTGTCGAAGTAAAGAAAATAAGGTAATGGCGGCTTTTTCAAGAGATCAGGGCCTTACATGGAGCCCTTGGGAAGCAACCAATTTACTCAATCCAAATTCAGCCACTGATGCTATTCGTCTGAAAAATGGCCTCTTTATGATCGTCTTCAACCCGTCAATCGCTGGCAACGACTGGTGGGAAGGACGCACAAAACTCCATGTCGCCATATCGAAGGATGGTTTACTGTGGAAAGATGTCTTAACCCTCGAAGATGGGGTAAAGAACGACGAGTATTCTTATCCAACAATCATTCAGGACGCCAATGGTCTAATCCATATTACGTATACGTGGAACAGGAAAAATATTAAGCATATTGTACTGAGGTAACTTTCTTGATCAGAAACAGCAGCAGTAGATCCGACCAGGAAGCCAAGCTATCGATACAGCAAAAAGAGACTGTCTAACATTTAATCTAAATCGCTGTAGATCGGATATTCGAAATAGTACAGGAGTTTGAAATGACACAGTAGGTAGTTTCAACGACCAACATTAAAAAAAAATGGGGCGGTCCAAAAAAATTGGACCGCCCCATGTCATATTTCGTGTTTCGAATTTAATAATCCTTTGTTAAAACCGTTTCTCCTTTAAGTCGTATATCATTCGAAGATGCACCAACCAAGAGTTTAAACTTACCTTTTTCTGTCTTCCATTCGTTGCTTGCATTCCAGAGTTTCAGATCTTCTTTGGTCAATTGAAAAGAATAGCTCTCTTTCTTCCCTGCTGTAATATTTCGACGCTCAAAACGCTTCAATTGCATGACTGGCGTCACAACCGAACTCACCTCATCCACAACATATAACTGAGCAACTTCATCGCCAGCCAATTTTCCCGTATTAGCAATATCAAACGACACCGTACATGTAAAATCATGCGCAGACTCATTCAAAGAAATCTGTAAATTAGAGTACTCAAAACTGCTGTAGCTCAATCCATAGCCAAACGGATATAATGGACTGGCCGACATTTCTACATAGTCGTGATGTTTCGGTTTTGTATGATTGTAATGTACTGGTAGCTGCCCAACAGACCGAGGTACTGAAATCGGTAATCTTCCTGCGGGATTGTAGTCGCCAAACAAGACATCTGCAATAGCCAAGCCTCCTTCCTGTCCTGGATACCAAGCATTCACTATCGCAGGCACATGCTCTGCTGCCCAATTCAGGTTTAACGGTCTCCCCATAATTGTTACAAGTACAACGGGTTTTCCTGTTGCCTGTATTGCCTGCATCAACTTGATCTGATCGCCCATCATATCTAGCGAAACGCGGTCAAAGCCCTCTCCACTCTCCATATCACTCACGGTATTGGGGTCCACATTGGCTGCTCCGGTTGCCTGATAGGAGGTTTTAAAATCACGTGCGCTTGAACCTCCTAAAACTAAAATCACCGCATCAGCCTCTTTAGCAGCTGCTACGGCTCCAGCGATATCCGAATGACTTGTATCCCGTATTGCACAGCCTTTAACATAATCAATTTTGGTACTTTTACCAACTGCAGACCGGATTCCCATTAAGAGGGTCTGAATTTTACCGTCGGCCTGTGGCGCGGTATAATCGCCCAACTGATTATAAGCATTGTCAGCATTAGGACCTATAACGGCTATTCGATTCAACGATTTACTCAACGGTAGAAGTTGCTGATCATTTTTTAGCAAAACAATCGACTCGCGGGCTACTTGCCTCGCAAGCATTTTATGCTGTGGTGTAGCGACTTTTTGAGCAACTAATTTCTCATCCACATAAGGTTGATCAAAAAGGCCAAGATTGAACTTCATCCGCAATACACGGGCAACTGCCGTATCGAGAACAGCAGATTCAACAAGCCCTTGCCGCACAGCCTTAAGCAAATTTGAACCATAGCCAGTCCCGCTTAAATCAACATCCAATCCCGCATGAATACTTTGCGAAGCAGCATCTTCGCCAGTAGCAGCAGTAGCGTGACCGCCGTTGAGACCCGATATGCTCAATAAATCCGACACAACAAAACCGGTAAATCCCCAGTCTTTACGTAGAACGTCTTTTAACAACCAAGGATTGGCTGAACAAGGAATACCGTCAATACTGTTATATGCAGTCATGACCGACCCAGCGCCTGACTTTACAGCACGCTCAAAAGGCGGAAGGAAATATTGCCTGAGGCTACGCTCGCCAAATGATACGGACTCGCCATTGTGTCCTCCATCTGGAGCAGCGTAGGCGACAAAATGCTTTAATGTACCTATTATTTTATCGCGTTGCCCTAACTTCTCGCCCTGAAAACCACGGATCATTGCAGTTCCCATTTGTCCAATTAGGTAGGGATCCTCACCATAAGTTTCTTCCGTACGTGACCAACGGGGATCTCGCGCTAAATCAAGCACAGGACCGTATCCGTTTTTACCGCCCACTGCATAGGTCTCCTTAGCAATCGTCGATGCCATATCCTGAATCAACTGTGGATTCCAGGTACTCGCTTGCCCAATAGCAGTAGGGAAAACGGTTGCACCAATGGCCATATGTCCGTGTGGCGCCTCCTCAGACAATAATAACGGAATCCCCAGTCGTGTACTATCCACCATATAACGTTGGATCGCATTTGTAGCACGCGCAGCTTCTACCGGGCTCAAACCATTCAATAAGGTTTTCTGTGTCCAAGGATCGGCTCGCAATGTCGCCCACAATAACCCAATATGCTGCTCTTTTGCTGCTTTCCGTAGTTTATTGCTAATCGTTACCTGCTTTCCATCTTTCGTATACATTTCCCAGCCAAGTAATTTACTCAACTGCCCGACCTTCTCCTCCACAGTCATTCTTCCCAATAGATCACTTACCCTCTTTTCGGTAGGTAAAGTACGGTTTTTATACGGAAATTGTTGGGCTTGAAGTTGTGGACAGAGCAATGTTCCCATTGCGGCCAAAAGTAATATACGGACTTTCATAAGTGGATTGTTATTTTTCTATTTCTATGCTTTATCATGGCCCGGATTAGCACATCACTAGGCTATGCAACCGGTTTCCAAAACACTAAATTAACGATTTAGCATCAATAATCAAGTTAAATTTTGATTCCCCTTAGAGCACTTCACGCCACAGACCTGGCTGGTCGGTCTGAATGAGACGCACAAACGGATATTTTTCCAAGAAAGACCGATAAGCCATGCTTCCACTCTTTGCCGCTTGATCGTCATATTCCCCCAAACTATTCATCCAAAAATAAATACCCTGTTTGCGCAGCTGGTCGAGTTCTTCGGTTTCTATAAACGACTCATCAAGATGGACAACCGTCGTTAATTTCATCTTGAGTATAGCCGCTAGGTCAGCTATGCTACGTGCTCTGGGGAACAGCGTAATCGTGGGATTGAGTTTGTAAGTCTTCGGCATGTCTTTGTAATCGTAAAGGAAAAACAGTACTTGGTCTTCCATCCCCTCCTGTTCAATAAGCGTATAAGTTGTCTTCACAAATTCTTTCCGATCCTCCTTAAAATCCAGATCAACAAGGATTTTACCCTTTGCTACACGCAAAGCTTCTGATAAGGTCGGAATCACATGTTCCGATTCTCCTCCATGGGCCTGGGTGCGTAAGTGGAGCTTTTGAAGCTCAGCATAGGTATGTTTGGCGACCTCTCCTTGTCCCGTTGTCGTACGGTTCACTGTTTTATCATGCATCAGCACCAGTACACCGTCTTTGCTGGCCCGTACATCGACCTCTACGACGGAAGCTCCTTGTCGAATGGCCTCTTCAATCGCAGCAATTGAGTTTTCTGGCTGTTTCAAATGAGCGCCCCGGTGCGCTGCAATGTGAACACTTTGTTGATTTAACTTTTTAATCAAATCAGCCGACTGACCATATACCGCTGTTGTCAAACTCACTATCATACTCAGTAAGATAGCAGAAAATAAAATCTTTTTCATTGCTATATAGCTCTTTTTTCAAAACTTCTATTTTTTTGTCATTTCAAAAGAATCAAACAGCTGACCATTCAGCATGTAGCTTGAAAAATACAGCTTATTGTTGTTCAGTTTAATGACCTGATATAGTTGCGTCTGTGAGGTTGCGCGATCCATCCAGCGTTCGGAATCTGACGCATACATTTTCGGTCCGGCGACGGATAAAACGTAAATAGGACGCTTTTTACCAAGCCCTCCACGTGCATAGGTATGATCATGTCCCTGAAGGACCAAATCCACTCCATATTTCTCAAAAATAGGTTTAAAGCGTTCTCTCAAGATGGTATTGTCACGATTTTTAGCCGTAGAGTATACGGGATGGTGCATGACAACAATGTTCCATTTTTTTGGTGATGATGACAACACATTCTCCAGCCATTTTTCCTGCACTGCTGCTGCGGTGGAGTCTAGCATTATCAATTGAGAATTTAGGGAAATGATTCGCAGATCCTGATAATCCAAATAATAAACAGCATCCTGCATGTTCTCAGGGCCATTCTTAGGCAAGTTGAACTGTACTTTCCAATGCGGATCCAATACCAGTTTGCCAAGCGAGTCGCGGCGGTACTCGTGATTCCCAGGTGTTGGGATAGCCGGAATTAGCTGATGTATAAATCCTGCGGCCTCATGCCATTCTGCCCACTCTTCGTCGGCATTCGAGCGATTGATCAGGTCGCCGGCATGAACAATAAAGCGAGCATTCGCTTCCTGTTGAAAAGCACGACGGATGGCACGTGCCCATCGTGACCGTAGGTCATTCTGCGCATCGCCCAAATAGATAAACGAAAAGGCGCCAGAATTCTCCGCAGTTCTGAATTGATTCCAGGAACTCCAAATGGTGCCATCTCCTACCCGATAGGCATAGACGGTTCCGGGTTTCAGGTCACGGAAGGTTACCTGTCCATAGGTATCGGCTTGTTGCCCTTGCTCGAGAGACACTCCTATTCCCTGTACTGAAATCGCTTTTGCTTCAAGTTCAGGATTACGCTGTTCTTCAACAACCTGACCAATAATTTTAGTCTTATCGGCATTGACACGCCACGAAACAGACTGCGTGTGGCTGGGATCATCGGACCAGGTCAATGTAATCCGGTCTGGCTGTTTATACGCGTTGGCGGTCTGGCTTTTTGCTTCAAATAAAGTACAGCAAACGCCGATGACAAGTAGAATATGTTTTATTTTCATTTTTATATTGATTTTATAAGCGATTGAACCGCTTGTTTTACTGACTTTCCATTTTACGATCAGTACTTACCATGGCTTATTAGTTCCTTGTAGTAACCAAGTTTTTGACCATGCACTATTTTCATTATCTGCCTGTGAATATGCTGTCTTTTCAATACGCTTTAAGGCCTCTTCTGCATTTTTTTGATTCACACTCATTTCGGTTTGCATATAAGGCACACGCACAGGAAGTTGTGTACGAATAGCTGCGGGCCCTGCTTTGAGTGCAGGATATCCCGTCCTTCTATAATCAAACCACGATTGTGCGGCAGTAGACCAGCTTGCGATCCATTTTTGTTCAATAATTTGCGCTTGGCTATTTTCAAAAATTACCCCTTTCTGACGGATATAATTGGAATATTCTGTTGCCTTACCCCAACTGGTCAAAGATTCTTGAATGGCACGCTCATAATAGGTTTTAGCTGCCTCAGGCATCTTCCATCCTTTCCAGGCGGCCTCCGCTAAAATGAAATTTACTTCTGAAGCCGAAAGTAGTCTCGCCTTCAATAAACCTCCTTTTGCCGAGCGATAGCTATCATTTAGGTAAGAAACATGTGGATTGATTGAAGTCTGCCCCGGCGTCGGATTAAGGTTGTAAGCCGAGGGATTTTTAGAAACACTTGGCGGCAATCCAACATATTCTTTGTCTGTATCAACAGGTACCCCTTTGACTATGTCAGGCGACACAATACGAACACCGTTGACGATCTTATCTGTCCCTGAGGGTTCACTACTGCGGATCTCAATGGGGATATCAATTTTTCTTGCCCAAACCATTAGACGAGGGTCGCCAAGCTCCTGTAGTCGATCGACCAATGTTGCACACATTTTCATTCGTCTAAAATTACTGCCGCTGGCATCATACAACGTATTGGAAGGCCAGGAATCATTCGCATTATTTCCAACAAAATCCATGAGTACATCATCCGTCGAACTAGTAATTAATGGAAATTTGTCTGTATTGGCAAGCATACTTTCAATACCCTGTTTGGCAAAAGCCGGAGACTTTTCCGAAAGACGCATGTAATACCGCAAAGCTAACGAGTTGGCAAATCGCCGCCATTTAGAAGCCTTACCTCCAAAATACACATCCGCATTGGCTAGCACCTCATAAGAGGCATCAGGCCGCGATAGGATTTCATTAGCCTGTAACAATTCGTCGATTATACCGCTGTAAATAACTTCCTGGCCGTCATATTTCGGAAAATTATATACTGCATCTCCGAGTTCCGCCTTTAACGCGTCGGTATAAGGCGCATCCCCCCAAAGATCACTCACCAGTCCAAATAAATAGGCGCGCATCACCAACGAAACTCCTTTATGGAAATCCAGTCCTAATTTCTCCGCTCGTCTGCGCATAAGCTCATTGTCCCGTAAAAAGCCATAATAAGCATCCCAGCTCAAAATTCCCCCAGTCCATTCATAATCATTATGTGAATTGAACCAGGCATCTAATTGCGTATGCTGCATCACTCCGCCAAGATCTGAGAAACTTAGTTCATTATATTTCTTTGCCGCCCCTGTTAATATTGTTGGCAATAAAAGATTGGGATTTGCATCCTCTTCACTTACCCCATTCGGATTAATATTAAGTTCGGTCAGATCTTTACAAGCTGAAATATTCCATACGATTCCAAGGCCCACTAACGCCATGGTAAAGCGCTTCAACTGATTTTTCATTTATGTCGTGTATTAAAATGTCACATTTACTTTAAATCCAATAGGCATGGACCAAGGGGTAACGTTATAGCGTTCAATCCCCTGCTTGAATCCAATACCAGTTTCCGGCTGAAAGGCCATTTCCGGATCTATACCCACTTTCGCTTTAGTCCATAAAATCAGGTTACGGGTATAAACGCCAACACTACCATTTTCGATCCCAACACGTTTCAGCCATTTTCCCGATAAATCATAGCTAAAGGACAGTTCCCGAAGCTTAATAAAAGAGGCATCAAATGTTGCAGCGTTCATAAAATCCCAAGGATAATTGTCCGAATAAGCGATATATTTTGTTCCCTCGGCGCCTAGATTTTCTGTATACCCTGTTACATTGCCTTTCGTATCATATTGCGCGATAACACCGGGATTAAACACCCCAAAATTTCCAACTAGGCCTCCTACGCTGATAGGATAACCGCCATACTCTTCACCAGGTCCACCAACAATGGGATAGCGGTTTCCTTGCACACGGACAAGATCATTATCAACCAAGTAGTTCCGTAACGTTTCGCCGGTCATTCCATTAGGATTGATCATCTGGTCAAGAAAGCGTTGCGTCGTCAAGTTAGATTCGAAATAGCGATAGGTCTGGGACATGAACTTTCCTCCAAAACGCATATCTGCGGCGATATTCATCGTCCATTTTTTATAGCGAAGACTTGACTGCAGACCCATGGTGAAATCTGGATTGAAATTCCCGATTTTATTGCGGCTATTGTTTATCCTTACCGCCTGCCACGAACCATTTTTATTAAGAATAGGAAAACCATAATAAGGTGATGACTGATCCTCCACAGTCACTAACTTAGAATCGTATAGATCCCCGATCTCTTCCCCCACGTAGGTACGTGCGCCACCGCGGCCGTCGGTCCAAAACGTATAAAATTCTACTCCTTCAGAGAGTTTGTCGATACGAGTACGATTGCGGTGCCAATTGACACCAATATCCCATGTCCAATTTTCCTTGGCAATAGGCCGTCCAGATACTGCCAGTTCAATACCTCGGCTACTCAACAAACCGGCATTGATATTTTTGGAGTTGAAGCCGCTTGAACCCGGAAGCGTTGTCGAAATAATTTGGTTTTTGTTTTCCAGTTTGTAATAGGTTCCCTCAAACTTGAGTCGATTATTCCACATACCCAGATCCAGGCCAAACTCGTAAGATGTTGCAATTTCGGGCTTCAGATTGGGAACCAGAAGTGAACCCGAACGTGTTAGCCGTAATACGTCACCCCAGCTACCAGGGTTGCTCAAGACGTTGGAAAGATTGTAGGGATACGTGTCATTTCCAACACGTGCAATACCTGCTCTCAATTTTGCTAAATTGATTGTTTTCGGTAAAGAAAACACTTGGTTGGCCAGTACACTCAAGGAGGCCGAAGGATAGAAATAGGACCGATTGTTCACAGGTAAGGTACTAGACCAGTCGTTGCGCCCGGTTACATCGAGGTAAACCATATCCCGATAACTTAGATTGATCAGTCCATAAACACTGTTTATGGCTCTTTCAGAAATTGTGCTGTAAAAATCCAGATTGAGTGGACTGATATTAGCCAATGTATAGAGCCCCGGTGTGATGAGTCCAGCGCCATTTTTTGACGTGTTTTGCACCGATTTTCCTCGGTTATAGCGCAGATTTCCACCCAATGAGCCTGTAACCTGAAAAGCATCCAATTTTTTGGTGTAAGTTGTCAGAAAGTCGATATTCTGCTCCATATTCATTAAATTGACAATACCGTATGCCCCTCTCGGTTCGTTGGTGTAACTGTAAGGGATTTTCGTCTCCCTATTTTCCCAATAAATATCTGTTGCATACCGAAGCATTGCAGTCCAGTCTTTTTTGATAGCCCAATCCAACCTCAGGTTGCCAAAGATCCGGTCTCTCGTAAATGCATTGTTCACCCCATAAGCAAGAAAATAGGGATTGTTATGGTTACCGATAGACTGCGAGCGCTGTTGAATCTGTTCCTGTCCCGGCAGCCAATAATCCTGCAAGTCTAGTATATTGATATGTGGAGCAACTTCATAGGCCGCTTGCATCGGATTGGTTCCTCGGTTTCCTGCGGGCCTATTGTTGGCGTTATTTCTACTGGCATCCAATGCTAGTCCCAATGTCAGGCTGTTGCGAAGGCGCATGGTTGAATTAACATTCAAGGTATTTCTGAACAGGTCCGAATTGGGGATAATTCCTTTATTGGCCATATTGGAATAAGAGAAACGATAATCCAGTTTTTCACTTCTGTTGCTCAAGGAAATCCCGTTGGTACTCGTAATCCCTGTTTGAACAAAGTTTTTGATATTATCTGGGTATGCTTTTAATTCGGTCGGGATCGGCTTTCCATTTTCATCAAGGGGGCTATTCCATTGCACAGCTTTATAGCCCTTATCCAGCGCTGGTCCAACCATTACACTCGATTCTTCCTCGATCACCAAATTACCTAGTAGATCACCGGGTCTCCACGGTAAAGTACCACTAGCAAATTTGTTATGCAATTCAATAAATTTATAAGGAATATCAAATACCGTATTACTTGTAACGGCAATTGTCATCTTCTCTGCATTTTTGCCACTTTTGGTGGTGATCAGCACCACGCCATTCCCTGCGCGTGAGCCGTAAAGCGCGGCTGCGCTAGGTCCTTTCAAGATAGAAATATTGTCGATATCTTCGGGATTGATATTGGCAATTGCATTACCATAATCGACTTTATTATCATCACCGATCTGACCGATATTATTTAAACTGTTCATCAAGGGTACACCATCCACTACAAACAGCGGCTGGTTGTCTGTACTCAGCGATGACGCTCCACGAATCACCATATTCACGCTTGAGCCAGTGGGCCCTGTCGCGCTAATCGATACGCCGGGCACTTTACCTGCCATACCAACCAAAAAATTATCGTTATTGACGCGATTGATGTCCTCACCTTTGATTTTACCAACGGAATAACCCAATGAGCGGTCCTGACGTTTGATGCCCAACGCCGTCACAACGACCTCATCCAGCTCGTTGTCATCTTCATTTAAGATCACTTGACGTACAGCTGCTGCACCGGCATCGAGCTTCAGACCAGTCAATTCTTTCAGTTCATAGCCAATGTGGGATATCAGTACATTGTACACGCCCGCAGCCAATTTGATGGTTACTTCACCATCTGCATTAGACAAAGCACTTTCTCCCGTGAGCGGGATACGCACAGAGGCTCCGCGAATTGGCTGTTTGGTGCGATCGACCAACTGTAACTTCAAGTCATACAGCTCTTGTTTATTCCCATTTTTAACAAGTACGACACCTCCTAACACTCTTTTTGATTGAATGTTTGTTCCTTTCAGGATATACGCAAGAACTTCCTCGAAACTCGCATGCTGAAATGTCTTTTGTGCAATTGAAATTCGCTCTAGCTGTAGCATTTTTCTATCATAGCCAATGGCTTGACCTGTTTCTTTTGAAAGCTGTGCTATCGCCTGAGCGGCATTACCATTCAAGAGATGGATATTGATCGTATCCCAATGTGCGGCGCTGCCCCTATCCAGTACCCTGGCCTGGCTGTCGACTACAGCACAAGACACCAAGGAGCAAAGCGCAAGCTTGGTGGCAAGGCCGGTAAGCTTAATTATTTTATACATATATTTGTATGATTGTTTTAAACAAGAATATTCAGGTGCTCACTGGTTGATTTAGCGGTTTGCCAGATGAGCACTTTTCTTGAGCAGATAACGTATGCTGATCTGCTCCTTACAGCTTATTTGTACAAGATTATTTCATTTTTCTCCCTCCTAAATTTGATTTGATGAATATTGCAAACGATAGTCAGCACCTGATCCAATGATTGTACTTGAGGTATCATCAGCGAATAGTTGAATGAATCGGTATTCAGATTGTCGGTAAGTAGAACAGCTCCAAATCGACGATATATCAACTCTTTAAGCTCCTCAAAGCCAACGTCATTCACGACTATGCTGCCCTGTGTCCAAAGATTGATCAATGCCGGATCTTTATCGAAAGTTTCAAAATGATTTTTAGTAAGGCTATACCTGATGGCCTTACCGCGCGTAAGAATATGGTTTTCCCCATTTTTTTCACTTGAAACACGCACACGCCCGGTTTTAACCTCTATAGTGACATGTTTGGTATACATTGATTTATTGACATTGAACGATGTTCCAAGAACGGCAACAGAAACGCCGCCGGTTTCGATCTTAAATGGATGCAAAGTATCCCTTCTGACCCGAAAGAATGCTTCCCCCTGATCTAACAACAATGTTCTATTTGACGCAAAGCTTTTACGGTCGTAGCGGATACGTGTATTTCCGTTTAAAAAGATAGATGTTCCATCTGGTAGCTGAATTTCTCTCAATTCTCCTGCCCTTGTCCCCTTTTCAGTAAGCAATGCAGCTGTTTCTACTTCTTTTCGAGATAGGATCCCTGGGTTACGCTGTAGCAATAGCAGGCTGCAGCTAAACAGTATCAAAGCCGCCGCTGCTGAAGATAGCCAGGTGAATTTTCTGACCGTCTTCTTTTTGGCCTTGAGCGATGGAGCAACTCCCTCCATACGCAGCAATAATTCACGTTTGATCCTATCCCTGTGACTATCATCAGCAAAGGGCTTACTGTCTTCATTTGAGATGGACTCATACCAGTCGTCCACATGTTGCTTCTCCTGGTCGGTCAACTTTCCGCCAAGGTAATCCGTTATGATAAGTTTAAAGCGTTCTAAATCCACCTGCAATAATTTTATACTAATACAGGTCAGAACATCGAAAGTACTTTAATTAAATATGTTGTTTATATTAAATAATGATGAAGAAAACAACTACCGATAAGCAATAAAAATATAGGATCGTGGTCTGCAAATCTTCGCGTTAATTCACGGCGCATGATCTTTTTGGCTTCCGACAGATAGTTTTTAACAGTCTGTTCTGCGAGATTGAGCTCAACGGCAATTTGAGTGATTGAATAATTGTCAGCCCGCATCAAGTAAACGGCCTTCATCAATTTAGGTAGTTTTTCAATCGAATCATCCACAATTGCTTCCAAGGCTTGATACCTAGCAAAAGCGTGACTGTCTAAATTGGAAAATATATCCATTTTCTCCATGGATTTTTCCAATGCTTGTTTTCGAACACGTTCAGTAGCGTAGTAATTTAGAATTTTGTTTTTGAGTGCTTTATGGAGATAGAATTTTATGGAATCGTATTCACTATTGATGAGCAATCGTTTTTCCCAAATATGAATAAAAACTTCCTGCACAAGATCTTTAGCCTGAGCCTCCTCTTGAAGATGCCGATAAGCGACGATGTATAGCCCCTCCCAATACTGCTCAAAGAAATAGGCAAAGGCCATGGGGTCACCTTCTTTAAAGCGCAGCACATGGTGGTTATCAAATTTGGCTTCGGTAGTGTTCACTTGACAAAGATAGCCCCCGTAGATTATCAAAATGTTAATTTATCGGGAAACTTTTACTTGGATCTAATCTGCAATGAACGTTGTAAAAAAACATCCTAATAATTGTTAATAAACATGTTAATACACTCATATAGAATGGCCTTTTTGTTAAAAACATTTATTCTATCTTATTTTACCAAGGTAGTCAACGTTATGGAAGGCAATACAAAAAAAATGTTAATAAGCTTGTTAATTTACTTATAATGAACAGACTTTTTGTTAATAACTACGTTATAGTGAAAAATACTTAAAATTCGGTCAATTGGCCGAGATCAGAAGCTATCATCCAGCTCATTGTCAGCAAAAGATCCAGTTCATTTTACATTTGGTCTTTCCATTGCTTTCATCGGCCACAACGTAAAGACATCCTAAGCACTGCCTGTTCAGGACAGCGCACACGAAAACGATTTCGGGAAAATGTTATTGAGGATGTTTGGTAATACTGTAAATTCACGCTATAGAAATTCATTTTTTCAAATCCAATTAAAACTAAAATCTACTGGCCGCTAATACCACCAAATTAAGACTTGTAATCATGAAAATTCATTTCATTCTATTATGCTCTCTTTTCAGCGTGTTTTTCCAAACGCTACAAGGAAAAGATCTGAACCTATTGACAGGAGCTTTTAAGCTAGAGCACCTGAAAGCCAATATAGGGAATGACAAATCATGGGTGCCCTATCCGTCTTATTCCGATCGGGTAGCCTGGAATAAGCTGACGGCTCCTTTTAGAGACCGCATCATAAAAAAGGGGAACGAGGCTCTGTCCTATCAATGGCAGGTAGTCAAAGCAACCGACTATCTTGAATACGAGCGCTCAGGCAACCGCAGTATAATGGAAAAACCACTGAATGAAAATTGCACCGCGTTGACCAATCTGCTGCTAGCAGAACTTGCTGAGGGAAAAGGACGGTATGTGGATCAAATCCTGAACGGCAGTTGGCAACTGACAGAAATGGCAACATGGTCTCTCTCAGCCCACCTTGGTGCCTTTCAGTCCAGCAAACGGTCGTTGCCGCAAGAGCGCACAGCAGTGGTCGATCTGATGGCCGGTGATATTGGGTCTCTTTTGAGCTGGATTCATTATTTCTTTCGCGATACATTCAATCAAATAAATCCAGCAATCAGCATCCGTTTAAAACAACAGATTCAACTACGCATCATACAACCCTACCTAGACCGGAACGATATGTGGTGGCAGGCATTTGAACTTAAAGAAGGACAATTGGTCAATAATTGGAACCCATGGTGCAATTTTAACGTCCTGACAGCCCTACTTTTGGTTGAGGATAATCCCGACATACAACTTGCAGGAATCTATAAAACGATGTCTTCTGTGGATCGCTTCATCAATTATGTCAAGACAGATGGGGCTTGTGAAGAGGGCCCTTCCTATTGGGGGCATGCTGCAGGCAAGCTTTACGATTACCTAAAAATACTTGCATTAGCTACCAAGGGTAAAATCACTATTTTTGATCAACCTATTATTCGTGATATGGGCGAATACATTGCGCAATCCTATATTGGTGGTGATAAATGGGTCGTCAATTTTGCAGATGCCTCTGCCAAAAGTGCCAGCGATCCATTACTGATTTACCGCTACGGAAGGGACGTCAACAGCAGCGAGATGATGCAATTTGCCCGATATATGGAAAGACTTGGTGACAGAAGCTTAAATTTCAAACCCACAAGAGATATTTTCCGTGTCTTCGAAGACCTCCGATGCTATCCGCAGCTGGAAGATATTACAGCTGCCCTCCCACACAACAATTTTAAATGGTATCCCGAAACACAATTCATTTACCTGAAAAAGGCGCCATTTTTCTTTGCTGCGAAAGGTGGTTTCAACAACGAAAGCCACAATCATAATGATGTTGGAAATTTCATTTTGTATCAGGATCAACAGCCATTATTCATTGATGCGGGTGTTGGCACCTATACAAAAAAAACATTTAGTGCCGACAGATACAGCATCTGGACTATGCAGAGTGCGTACCACAACGTTCCGGCGATCAATGGAACGGATCAATCCTTTGGAAAGGAATATAAAGCCGAAAATGTCGTATTTATGCCTGATCAAAATAGATTCCAGCTTGATATTGGAAAAGCTTATCCAAAATCAGCCAACATCACATACTGGAAGAGAAGTTACACACTTTCGCAAAAAGGATTGGATATTCAGGATGAGTTTAAAATTATTGATCCTAAGCAGGCTAATATCATTCATTTTCTGGTTGCACGGGAACCAAAAATAGGGAACGGAGCCATCAGTCTAAAAAATGTAGGCGCAACTTTGTATTTCGATCCTGCACAGTTCACTGCCAGCTTCGATGTCATTCCACAGGAGGACTCCAGGCTGAATCAGGTATGGGGGAAGGAACTTTATCGCATTAAACTCACCGCTAAAAACATCAATCCGACTGATAAATATAGCTTTACAATTCGTCAAGAGAGTTTATAATAAAAGAATCGTGATATTATGTAACTTCATGGAATTATAAGCCGGAAGTGAAAAAAAGTCCTGCATTTGCGGGCCGAAACCGGGCTTTCTAGACAGCATTTTTAATGCTGCTGACACGGGAAATCAATTTTCGGAACAATACGAATAGAGATGAAAACAGATGAAAGAAAAATTGTAGGTACGCTAGCTCATCTTTTGGTAAACGATTCCGATAGCGTTGAAGTGAACACATTTCTGTATTCATTAATCGGTAACCTAAGTAAAAATCGAACTGCGCTTGTGCAATTTGTGAAAAGATGGCAAGATAAAGAAGATGGCTCAGCTATTCTTAGAAAGGATCTTTGGACGGATTTCAAGCAGCTTGTGGGCGGTAATCCTGATCTTGGTATCGCTATGATTGACGGCATTAGGATCAACAACATTGCCGGCTTTTTCGATGAAATCAATACAGTTTACATGTCTTTTGAAAACTGGAAGATAGGAAGTCTAGACGGCTTTGACGATTTACTGTACGGTGGATTTGGCAGGTTTAAAGACGCCGCCTCACATGCTATTGTTTGGAAAGATATTGCCCATAGCAGCGCATCTTTGGGTACCGAAACAACTTTGGCGTATTATCAGCAAAAACTCGGGGCAGGTTCGCCTTTTAATCAAACACATTTTCAAAGGAAACTGGAAGAGCTAAAAGCCGGCCAAGGAGAAACGTATTTTGACATCGTTGCCGAAATCATCCGATCTCATCGCAAGATCACCTGGATCTACAAAGGACATCCTCATAACAAATCATTCTATTTATAAGAACTAAACTTAACATGATGAAGCATCTGATCAGAATAACTTTCCTGCTTATTATATTATTCCATCAAGCTGCGCTAGCGAGTGAACGACTCAAAGTGGCTGTAGCGGGACTTAACCATGACCATGTATTCTTGCTGCTCAATTTATATAAGGATAAAAAAGTGGATATTATTGGTATTGCTGAGTCAAATAAAACGTTATCGAAAAAGATACAAACGCAATATAATCTACCCGCCGCCCTCTTCCATCAAGATTTACACAGTTTATTGGCGCATGTTACACCGGATGCGGTGTTGGCTTACAATCCCACCGATGAGCATATCCATGTGGCAGAGGCCTGCCTCCCGCTGAAAATCCCTGTGATGGTGGAGAAACCCCTCGCAACCACTTTATACGATGCAAAACGGATCGCACATTTATCCAAACAGTTTGAGACTCCCTTTTTGGTAAATTATGAAACGACGTGGTATAAAAGCAATCAGAAACTGAAGGAATTGGTGGACAAAGGTGAAGTTGGACAAATCACACGTATGCTTGTAAAAGACGGACACGAAGGTCCCAAGGAAATAGGATGCAGCGATTACTTTTTGGATTGGCTCACTGATCCGAAAAAAAATGGTGGGGGTGCAATCATGGATTTTGGCTGCTATGGTGCCAATCTCATGACCTGGCTCAAAAATGGCGAAAAACCAATTTCCGTCACAGCATTCACACAACAGTTAAAACCGAAAGTCTATCCTAAGGTCGACGACAACGCCACTATTATTCTTAACTATCGAGATGGCAGTACAGGCATTATCCAAGCTTCCTGGGCTTGGCCATATAGTGTTAAAGATCTGCAGATCTTTGGTACAAAAGCCCAGCTCTATGCCAAAAACGATAAGGAGCTCCTAAAATACACGCAACAAAATGGTCCGCCTACGGATATACCGACGACAATTCCTTACTTTGAGCATCACATTGCTTACCTTGAACAGGTCTTGAAACATAAAATAATCCCAGAAAATGATCTCGGATCAATTAATAATAATGTCGTCGTAGTCGAGATTCTGGAAGCTGCAAAACGATCGGCTACAGCAGGAAAGACCATCGTTCTAAATTAAGCAAGGTCAGTAGACAGCTAATCTACCGACCTTGTGTGTACTATTCAATTAATATCCTGGGTTTTGATACATGCGCGCCGGATCCAGTTTATATTCATCAAAAGGAATTGGATAGTATCGATCTTTTGTGGATATATTGGAGATTTTGGCATTGCCGTAGTCAGCCTGGCTTTTGGTCTTAAAATAAGTCACCAGTTCCTGCGCATTATAATTACGGATCAAATCAAACCAGCGTTGGTTTTCAAATGCCAGTTCCACACGGCGTTCATGCAATATGGCCTCTTTCAAGGTTGGATATTTACTACGATAGCTCGTATTCAGCATAGCTGTTGCATAAGATGGCAACCCTGCACGCTCACGTACTTCATCTAACAGCACAATAGCTTCAGCATCTTTGCCCAAGCGATATTTTGCTTCTGCCAATAACAGCATGACATCGGCGTAACGGATCAAGATCCAATCGTTTCCTCCCCAACCATTGGTACCTGCCCCGTCACTATTATCCCTAAATTTGGTTACAAACCAATCGTTAACTTGCGTATTCGCGGCAAACTTTACGGAGAAATCTTTTCGGATATCGCTTTGTTCGTAATCTTTGACCAAATCGAGTTTTGCCACTTCACCAGCACCCGTCGAATTGTAGCGTGAATTGATGGTCTCCCCCCGCGCTTGGTAGTTACGGGCAATACTTGAACTATAGTTTTGGTCTCCTTGTTTGTACTGAATCTGAAAAACAAGTTCTTTACAACTATTTTTCTTGGTCACATCGAAAACATCGGCATAAGGAATTTCGTTTAGTTTGCCGAAAGTACGCATTTGGTAAGCCGCATTGAGGTACTGCTCTGCTTTCGCAAAATTTTCCGCACTCCCCGATGTCTGCGTAGCGCCCAAAGTCAGATATACTTGTCCCAAAATCGCATTGACGGCCGCTTTAGACGCTCTGCCAATGACATAATCTTTTTGTGTATTGGGAAGATTGCTGGACAATGCCTCGGTCAAATCTTTAATGATCTGCTCGTAAACAATTGATTCTTTCTGCCGAAAAGCCAATTCATTTGCTTGCTCTTTACTTATCACCTGTGTTGTAGCTAATGGAATATCTCCGAATTTACGTACCATGTGGAAATATAATAATGCACGTACAAATTTTGCTTCCGCAATATAACGTCCTTTTAATTCTGCACTAGTAAAGGTCACATCGTCCACATGCGAGATAACAACATTACAGCGACTGATTGCGGCGTACATAGCCGACCAATGTGTCTTGAGGTAGGTATTGCTTGGTAGCAACGAAAAGTCATTGAATTGGAAAGGCTCCCCGGCATTGGATTGATTATCATTACGTCCACTATTATCAGAACGTTCCTCGTTATATAATGTACTCGATTCCCCAAGTGTACTCCCCGAACGAAGTGACTGGTAGAGCCCATTGACGGCCAAAAGCACATCATTTTCCGATTTGAAATAATCATCGATTGTGACAGCATTGGGGTTTTTCTGATTTAAGAAATCTTTGGTACATGAAGACAACGCCAACAAAACAAAGGGTAATATATATCTTTTTTTCATCCTGTTATTTTTTTATTTTTCACCAGTCCATGCAACCCAAGGGTGCTCATAGTACTGCATTTTACTATACTGAAGCTATTAACATAGGTTTTTGCTTAATATTTCCGCTGCACAAATAGCTCCTACATACTGCTATTAAAAAGTGACTTTCACGCCAAGGTTATATGATCTCACCAATGGATAAAGCCCATAATCCACACCCGGAGTCAAATTACCACGCTGATTGTAATCCGGTTCTGGATTGTAGCCTTTGTATTTAGAAATCGTAAATGGATTGTCTACAGTAGCGTAGACTCTTAGCCCAGAAAGCGTTAATTTTTCTACCAAACCTTTGGGAAGATTGTAGCCCAAAGCAATATTTGTCATCCGCAAGAATGAACCGTCCTGCAAATAAAAATCGGAAAGGCGTGTACTGTTACTTTGCGTACCACCACGTGATGCACGGTATACTTTACCATTTCCGGGATTTTGAGCTGAACGGTAACGTTGTGCCACATCTGCATATTGATTGCCGGAGCCTTCCATATTGTAGAGGTAATAATCATAGCCATCCAATACTTTATTTCCTTGGGAACCATTAAATGATGCCCTTAGATCAAAAGCCTTATAGCGCGCATTAAGAGCAAAGCCATAGGTGAAATTAGGATGTGGATTGCCGATCACCCGTTTATCTGCATCATTGACGATACCATTGCCATCTACATCTTCAAAATAGAGATCTCCAGGTTGTAGCGGAGTGGTTGAAGCCGCTGAAGGTGCAACAGTTTTATAATTCTCTTCAGTTGCGACACCCAGAACTTTAAAACCGTAGAACATACCGATTGGACTTCCCTCTTGCGTAATATGCGTTAAGTAAGAGCGTTCAGCACCATTCGTCAAGATGGTAGAAGCCCCGCCAAGATCGAGCACTTTATTTCTGTTTACATTGATATTCCCGCTCAAGCCTAGTTCAAATTCATTTTTACGAATCAGCGTAGCATCAACCTGTAAATCAAAGCCTTTATTCTGCACCTTCGAATTAGGGAGATTGGTCAAGATCGTCGTTGATCCAGATACAGCAGAGAGTGGTTGGTTGAATAATAAATTGAAGGAACGGCTCAGGTAGAAGTTGGTCATAATGTTGAGGCGGCCTTTCAACAAACCGAGATCAAGACCGGCGTTGTATTGCGAGGTTGTTTCCCAGCTCAATTTTGGATCGAGTAGATTGCCTGCCGTATACGAGGTCTCTACTTTATCGCCAAGGATTACACCTGCTGGTGAGTTGATCACGGATATCGCATTGTAATCACCAATATTATTATTTCCACTACGTCCCCAGCTCGCTCTTAGTTTGACTGTCGATTGTTGCCCTAACCAATCCGTATAAAATTCCTCCTTGGAGAGAGTCCAACCAGCTGAAACCGATGGAAAAGTTCCCCATTTACTGTTCGGTCCAAAGCGTGACGAACCGTCTGTACGAATGGATGCCGAAAGGAAATATTTCGAATCGAAGCTGTAATTTACGCGGCTAAAATAAGACTGGAGCGTGGTGATGCGTTTGAACGTATCGTCTTTTAGCAATTGGAAATTAGATGGATCAGCACCCTTGTCGGTAATTTCACCTATGGCATTATTATTAAAACCGTTGGCTCTCACACCTTGATAATCGTAATCTGTTCGTTGAGCCGAATAACCTAATAATGCGGATACCTGGTGTTTACCACCAAAGGTTTTGTTGTAGTTTAACGTTGTTTCCAGCAATTTGTCCAATTCACTTTTTGTCTTGGCATCTGCATAGGCCGCAGAAATTGCCTGCGGTGAAAACGGTTTGTTGTTTCCATCGGATATACTTGTCGGACGGAAATAATTATACTTCTCGTCATAAGTAGACAGTCCACCGTTTACTTTGAGATTTAGGCCATCGATAATGGAAAAATCAGCAAAAGCATTGTATAAACCACGCTTTCCACGACGGTTATTTTTAATCTCAGTGACATAAGCCAATGGGTTTTCTGGATTCTGGATACCATAATTATTGGCAGAAAGATCGGCCATCAGATATTTAGCATAAGTCCCATCTTCATTATAAACAGGTAACGTCGGCAGATAGATCAAAGCCGCCATGGATGGACTTCTATCGTAACGTCCGGTAGTTACCTCATTATTGTCGTTATACGTGAACGATACATTAGCGCCAACGGTCAGTCTTTTACTCACTTTGCTATCGATATTGGCCCGGAAATTAAAGACTTTCTGATCCGTACCAAGCATGATACCCTGCTGATTCTGATAAGATCCACTTAGGAAATAGCGATTTTTTTCGTTACCGCCATATGTAGAGAGATTATGACGTTGGAAAGGTGCATTACGGTATAGCGCATCCTGCCAATCCGTATCGTATTTCGCTTTTTTTGCTGTACCAGACGCAAAGTCATAGTAATCTTCAGGAATACTTACTGAGCCAGCATTTCCAACATTGGCGATACGTGTTTTATTATCATCAAAGCGCCTACTGTCGCTCCAGGCGATCCCTTTCGTGGCCAACAGGTCTCTATAGGAATTGTTACGACCATCAATCAGCAGATCAATAAACTGTTCTGAATTTAGAACATCAATTTTCTTGGAAAGCTGACCAAAGCCACCCAATACTTCGTAGTCTACATTACTTTTACCTTCCTTGCCACGCTTGGTTGTGATCAATACAACACCGCCGGCGCCACGCGAGCCATAGATGGCTGCAGAAGCAGCATCCTTTAGCACATCGATAGATTCAATATCATTGGGGTTGATATTCAAATTGTTTCCTGCAGGATAGCCATCAATAACGTACAGTGGATCCGAACCAGCGTTGATCGATCCCATACCGCGGACACGCATTTTGGTACCATCGTATGGGGCACCACTTGTCTGCATGACTTGTACACCTGCTACCTTACCAACCAACGCCTGGGATAACTTTGGTGCGCTCAAATTGAGTTCCTCGGCCTTAACGCTAGCGATCGCGCCAGTAACATCCGACTTTCTGATTCGCTGATATCCGATAGAGATGGTCACCTCTTCCAGTGTGTTTTCATCGGTCTGTAAGGAAAATATCTGCCCATTGGATTGGGTAACAGCTTGCACAAGTCTGCTATACCCAATAAAGGAAATACTTAGGTTGTCGCCCATTTCGGCTTCGATCTGAAAATTTCCTTTTTCGTCAGACTGAACAGATCTTTTACTTTTCAAATTTTGGACGGTTGCTCCAGCGACAGCACGTCCTTGGGCGTCGACGACACGACCTTTTACGATTCCCTGTACATGCGTAAATTGCGATGAGGTTAGTGTGAGTGGTTTGGCTTGAACAGCTGGTGAGCTTGCTGCGATAGCACATAACAAACAAAAGACATTGTCGGCTTTAAATTTCATAAGTAGCGCATTTGATTTATGGGTACAAGATTACAAATGCTATATGAAGGCAGGGTCAATAAAACATTAACAGTTTTTAACTAAACCGGGTTAGCAAACTACGAAAGCTTAACAAAAGGATAACAATACACCTAGCATTTATTGCTTAGGCTTCCTGCTAACAAAACTATAAATCCATAAAATCAGAAGATATAAAGTAGCCGCAAAAAGAATATTGCCGATCAAATTTAGAGGTTCAAACTCATGGTATCCGACCTGCTCATTAAGATCAGGGCTATAGCCGCTTCCCTCCCTATAGAATATCCATGGAAACCCTACTGTTAAATTGCCATCGACATCCAGTTCATTCTGATAGAAACAAACTGTCATAATAGCAAAAACACCAATAGTACCAACAAGCACTTTGAATAATGCTGGTACTATTGATGTTTTATGTTGTTCAGGTTTTGCGTGCATGATTAAATATAGCAATTCATTTTGATTGCATGTTATAATCACTATAGGTACCTTGGTATTGACTAGCTCGTTCTACACATTTTGATCGTCGTATTTTACAAGGTTGATCAAACTTAACATAGCGTTATACTATATCCTTCCCTTCATCTCCTTTCATGATAAGATGGATGCGGTCCTCTAAAACTCTTTTATGCCAAGCATCCAATAGCGATCTTGTTTTTCCGACAAGGTCTCCCCCCTCATTCGTCTCCATCATTTTCACCCACTCTTCTGCAAATTCCCCATATTCAACGATACTATTTTCGGACTGCGTATATTGGATCAAATATTCCATCGCAAATACATTAGCCCAACGGTCGGGGTGTATTGGATCACACATATACTCAGCAATGTCAATCTTATCAATAAATTCCTGTACAACTTCTTCCGGTGTGAAATTGAACAGGTCGCAAAATTGCTTAAATGCTGGCGTTAATTTAATATTTTCTAATGTTTTCATATTTATTCATTTAAAAAGTCATTAATGGCTTCATCCATATCGTACCTGTCTAACCACTTTGATGCAAGTCCTCCTTTATAAAAAGACAAGTAGCTTTCCACAATTCATTTATAACTCAAACTCTTCATCTTTAGATTCCAAAATACGATCGAGCCAGGCCTCATACAGCGCTATTCTTTTATCGAGGTCGCGATAAAAAAAATAGCGTTTATTGAGTTCCTGTAAATCCATAATAAATCGTTTAAAAAAAGGCGTATGGCGATATTCCCAATCAATAAGATCTCCATAACCATCATGGACACGATGAATAAGTCCCAAAACTGGATTATAGGTAGCTTTATCCAAGTGCATTGTTGCTAAAAAGTCGGGTGTAGATACCTGTTGCATCATGGTGTTGATATAATGCGCTGGATGAACACCATTTATCAGGCAAGTCAGCAGAAAACCCTTACTCAATTTAAAGGATATGTTTTCGTTTAAATAGATGCGGTCTTTAAGCCGCACTTTTGTAGCAAAAAGGTCATAGATCTGTGCAGTGATCATACGGCCTTTATTTCTGCGCTCGCCCGTGCTATAATTTCTATTGATTGCCAATTTTACCTGACGTCGCAATAATTTCACCACCATTTCCTTTTCGTTCTTTTCGAATTCAATTTTTAAAGGATTATCGACTTTAGGAATTTTATCGTTGACATAACGTACGGCTCTAGTGGCAATATTGTAGCTTGAATTATCTGTAAAATTTTGATCTATAAAAGAGTAATGATCTAGAAACAATTGAATAAAAGCTGGTGCAGCGATGCCAAAAAGCTCGCATATTAACCGAAAATTTCGCGGTACCTCTAAAGGTACTCCAGTAATATCTTCCATATTTTTTTTATTTATGTTCAATATAGCGGAAGCCAAAACTTTTGGCTTTAGTTTTCCGCAGCGGTGCGCTTCCCTTCTTTCCTACCAACACCACCAGTTCCCGCATCAAGCTTTTCACGCGGATATTTTCTTCCAGGTATTTTTCCGTATAGCGCCAAAGTTCAAGCGGCGTTCTGTATTTCTTAAAATAATCTTTTTGGATAAGCTTATCCAAAAGGAGTTCCACGGCCATGCAATCACTTGTATACTGTTCAACTTGTGCTGGATCTTCGGGGCTGATTTCTTCCATTAACTGGAAAAAAGTTATGGTTTCTACGGCATTGATAAAATATTCCATTTGGTAGTGGCGGATACCTTTTTCTTCCCAAATCGAGAACTCAAACTGATAGCTGATTTTATTATCAAATTTACTGATATCTACTTTCCTAATGTTGAAAACCCAATTCAGGTGGACCATAACTTCAAGATTTCCGGCCGGTATTTTGAGTTCTTCCATTTCCTTAACGTAGGTTTCCTTTTGTCCCATTAAGAAAGCCATTTCTTCACGAGTAAATCCGAAGCTGATCCGATTTAATATCAGGAGATAAATAATCCCCGCATAGTACATAGAAAATTCTGCACGAAATCTTTCTCTTCCAGTATCATTAATTAAATGTTGCATGCTCCTCCTTTCGATTTCTCACGACCAATCCATTTTGCTGGATGAGTCTATATCGCACATTCCAGCCCTTTTCTACCCTTCTTTTTAGATAGATGCACCATAGTTTAAAATCGTGCGAATACATCACTCCCCCATAAGATATTTTTGGTGCAACTACTTTTTTGATCATCATAGTGTACAATTGGTTATTCAAATAATTTGAGTAGCTCTTCCTTACTGATCGATTTCATCAGATTCGTTTCATCTAAAATGAGTCCTTCGGATATTCGTTTTTTACTTTCCTGAAGTGCTAAGATGTATTCCTCAACGGAATCCCGACACACAATCTTGTAAGCCATGACATGCTTGTCCTGACCAATGCGGTAGCACCGATCGATTGCCTGTGCTTCGGCAGCGGGATTCCACCAAGGGTCCAAAATATAGACATAATCAGCCGCGGTCAGATTCAGGCCCGTTCCGCCGGCTTTGAGACTGATTAAAAACACACGGCATTCGTCCTCGTCCTGAAATCTTTCGACCGCATTTTGCCGCTGCTCCTGATTCATTTTGCCATCAAGGTAGGTATATGCTATTCCTTTCGCTTCGATGCGCTGAGCCACAAGTTTAAGCATGGAAGTATACGACGAAAAGATTAGAATCTTATGATTTGGAGCCACTTCATCCATGATCTCGTCAATAAAATCCAGTTTTATAGATTCATGCCCGAAGCCACCATCTTTCATCAAAACGGGCGAATTGCAAAGCTGTCGTAACTTTTGCAAAGCCTCGATGGCCAAAAATTTGGTTTTTGTGGCATTTGCGCTATTCAGATTACTCTCTATCTCCCCCTTAAATATTTTCCTGACCTTATCGTATATCTTTCTTTGCTCCGGAAGCATATCCATATAAAGAATTGTTTCGGTCTTTTCAGGAAGATCTAAAGCAACCTGTTTTTTTGTCCGTCGGAGAATAAAGGGCTGAATCATCTTTTGGAGGCTACAGGTGGTCTCTTGGACCATATCCGTTCCTTTAGCACCTTTATATGCCCGATTAAAATTCCGATAATCTCCAAAGAAACCAGGATTGACCAATGACATTTGAGCATAAATATCTTGTATTCCGTTTTCAATTGGCGTTCCGGTCATTGCAATGCGATAATCAGCCTGAACCCTTGACAGCACCTCAAAACGCTTCGAATTACGGTTTTTAACAGCTTGGGATTCGTCCATAATAAGATAGCTAAATTCCAAACTTGTCAAATATTCCGCATCCGTTAACATCGTTCCATACGTCGTAAGAATCACTGTGCCTTCCGAATCAAAAATAAAGCCCTCCCGCAGCTTCCCATGATAGACTTTCATTTGTCGATGAGGAGCGAATTTGTTGTATTCATTTGCCCAATTAAACAACAGTGAATTCGGGACTACTACTAATGCAGATTTCGCCAGAGCGTGCTGTTGATAATAATATTCCAGCAATGTTATAATTTGCAGCGTTTTCCCCAAACCCATATCATCGGCCAGAAGACCTCCCCAATGAAATTCATTTAAAAAGGCGAGCCAGCTGAAGCCTACCTGTTGATAAGGACGTAACTGTGCTTTTAAGCCTTTGGGCGGCTCCAAAAGAGGAATCTCTTCCAATGCAGCGAGTTTCTCACGACGTTCTCGAATACTATCTTGGATAATCTTTTTATCTATTCTATCCAAGGTCCTCTGCATAGACACAAGTTGAATTGTATTTAAGACCAAACAATCCTCTTCCCTCCTTGCTCCTAAAAAAAGTGGTTTAAAGTTTTCTCGATCTGCGCGGCGAATAATACCAAAATCTCCTTCACCAACGCTAAAAACTCGATCTGTTCCCATGATCAAATCCTCAAATTCATCCATTGAAACTGGATGTCGTCCAAATTTTGGCCCGAGTAGAATCGAACAATGATTATTGTCAAGACGAATGTTACGCACATGACAATTTAGAGGAAACGGATAATATGCAGTACCGCGCTGAAGATTTTCAATTTCAACAATAATATCATTGGTAGCACAGCTATCCATGAAATCATACAACCAAGTTGTATAATCAATTTCTTTTAAAGGTATCAACCAATTGTTTTGCAATTTGGTGTCTTTCAATAGCGAATGTTGTCCTTTAAAAAATTCCTGAAGACTCCGTTCTGTAACCTTATCCCGTTCAAAATATGCCAATTGATGCGGCTTCTCCTGTACGATCAGATTGCTATTGGAGTTGAGCAAATACCGCCCCTCTTTCTCGTATTCGACAAAAGCCGCAACACGAAGAAATTGATCAATTACAGAAATAGTAGCGATCTTTTTAAACGGTTTGAAGACTTGAGGAATGGCCCTATTTTCGTTTAGCCTATTCAATATGACGAGTTCCGCAATTTTTGATAGGGGTATGAGATAATCGTTCAAGAAGGCCTGAAAATGCTCTTTAAAAACAGTCAATTTATAGTTACACCGTCGGAATTTCTGCAATACATCAGCCTGCGTCAGATTATCAATAAATACAATTCCCTCATTGGATACTTTCAAAAAAAAACAATTTTCCTCCCCTAAAAACTCAGGACAATCGATGAGCTGATGGTTGTAATAAAGGCAAATTCGCATTGTCAAATAACGATCCAGATCATTAATTTCCACTTTGAGTTCCAAGTTTCTTTGCGCTTTTATTACTGCTGCGTTCTCCAGCCTGCGTGAATTTTTTAAATTAAGCTGATGGGCATAACGATAGCGTTTAAATGTTTCTACGAAGTGTAATTTAATAGGGAACGGAGGATTCTCCAATAAGTCACGCCAGACCTGCATGATTTCCCATTGTTTCCGCTGGAAGTAATTAACATCGTCGTGGATCAGATCCTTTCTTTCTTCTCGAAGCATTTTATCTTCTCGTAAGATAGCTGCAAATCGCCGGCTGAATAATTCCAGGTATTGATCATAAGAATTTAAAGACATCTTTAAGTTACTTTCATCCAATAGATAAGAATGCGAAAAGGAACGAGCGTGTTTAAATTTGTAATGAAAAGGAAAAAAGACAGGCAGATCAAAAGCAGAAAAATTCGTCGTAACGAAGAAGTATACTTCATCATTAAGTTGTAGATCAAGATATCCCTCCAAGTTTCTTTCCGGCAATCGAAATCCACGATCATAATCATCAGAATATAATCGATAAAATCGCCCATATTCGTCATTCGTTGCTGCAGTTACATTCGTGTAAGAATAGTACTCACACACCGTAAATGGAACTATCTTTTTCTTCCATTCGGGCAACTTATTAATTTCATCCTGATATAAACCTTTTAAATAATTTGGATAATCAGGGTGTAATTTATTCAATAACAATGTTGCTTCGTGTCTACAAAGTCCCGTGACATCTTCGCTACAAGAACAGTTAATACTGAGCTGATCCGCTGTCAGCTCAATAGTAACAGTAATACCCGAGAACGCTTTTGCCTGAAGTTCATATTTCGGTGGATAAGGACGTACCTGAATAACGATATCTTTTCTGTTTATAAATGAAATTTCATCAGCAGCATAATATTTTTTCAGGTAGTCCGGAGTCATTCTCCCTATACATCCATCTTCCCAAAAAATTGTTAGTGGTACGCTGGAATTCCTTTTTGGAAGTATCTTATCTATTGCACGAATCTTGGCATCCGCAGCAATCAAATTTTGGTCAATTCCCATCATATCCTTTCGTTTATTTTATCTGCGATTTTAATTCCATATACTTCATGCTTTGATCGCACAAATCGACAAAGAAATCCTTAATTTCTTTCGCTTTCGATCTGAAGTATTCGATATCAAGCTGGGCCAGTTCCGAAGGAAGCTCATAGACCCTTCCTTTCATCTGTTTTAATAACTCCTCGTTCAAGCGTTTATCCAAATCGTCTTTTGGCCTAAAAAATTCCTTGACTTTTTTATCACAGATGCAAGTCCAATCCACCAGATCCGCCATAGTTACGTACATCGGTGCATAACCGATGCGTAGATAGAGATAACTGTAAAGGCCGATAGAAGTCAGCTGATTTAAAAATAACACCGCCAATTGCGGACTCGAAAGATTATCAAAAGCAAAAACATCAGTAAGATCTTGCATGAGTTTTGAATTTCGAGTCCATGAAATCGAAGTCTTAGATATCATACTCTGCCAATCGACAGGCACAACCGAATAAGTTGGTTTATAACGCGGATGCCGGTAGAGAACAACAGATTCATTCCATATGGTATGGGAAAACCGGCTGCCTTGGCTTAATTTTGTCTCCAAGAAGTCCGTATTCAAAAAAGCTACAACTGCAGTAACTTGACCGTAAGCGACCTTTCGAAAATGACAGTGACCCAATTTCTTTTTTATCACAACAAGGTAGATCTCGGCGTTTCCATTGTCCTGCTGCGGAAAATCAAACAGCCCTTTTCCATTGGCATCGCTGACATAATAATTGAGCAACATGATTTGCTCGGGATTATTTTCCTGACGGATCTGATGCAACACCTCCTGTACATCGCCCTGATAACGAGATGGCCAGGGGAAACTATGAAAATCTGCACCAACATTGACTTGCTCCTGTTCCTTCTTTTTGGCCAAATTGCTCTTTTCCAGTTCTGCTTCAGCGGTGGATTGTACTTTCACAAGTGCATCGTATTCGGCCTGTAAGGCTTCCATAAAGTAGCGGAACAACTTCTCTATCGCAGCCTGTAATACGATACAATGATCATACAGTTGCGAAGCATCGACGGCAGAAATATCCAGATCTCTGTTTTGATTAACAGCATTAAAAGAATTATCCAGTAATGCAAAACGCATCTTATCTTCGTCTGTCTCTCCCATAAAGACAGATTTGAACATCGGGAAATGCGTATGCAGATTCCGAATCCGACTGTCAAGACTATGTACGTTATTGCATTTGCCCTCTACCATCACCTGAAGCAGTTTTAAATGACTTTCCAAACTTTGATGAACCATAAATAAAGCGCGCGGATAATTGGCAATTTCTGCAAATGTTTGTGCTCCGTGTAAAAACTCCGCGGATACAGCAATCGCCTTTTCATAATACTTTTCAGAGAGATCCAATATGCCACGTATTTCCTTTCCTTTACTCATGAGTGAACTACTTCGCGCACAACTAAAAATCTCATGCTGAGGCAAGATCGCATAACAATAAAATAAGCTTCCGAGCTTTATTTTATTCTTCAATTCTGGCGCAAAAATCAATTCAAATGAAATGTCCTCCTGATCTATCAAGCACAACTCCACAATCGGTTTTAGCACTTTGTGTGAAAGCCCACTCACGGGTTTAAGCGTTAAAACTAAATGATGGCATTCCTTTTCGAGAAATTGATATTTAACGAAAAAGGCACGATCGAGATCCATACGCTGGGAAAGCCTATCAATAATTAATCGGCTATTAATTTCCATACTAAATGATTTAAGGTTAAAAAATTAACGCAATAAAACCGCCCAACAGATCAAACTGTTACAGATCATTATTGCAAATAATCAATACTTAATTTGTAAAAAAGATAGTATAACATCCAAGGAGACTACATAGGGTTCAACACGTTTTAATATATAGACGTTCGCCCCTTGGCTTTTTAGGAAATACCAGCACCACAATTAAAAATGTATCGAAACTTTCATTTCTTGAAAGAGTGATGAGCTACCGCTGGTAATTTGATAGCTAAACACCTTGTAATCCTATCGTAGGGAAAACAATAACAACACAAATATATAGTTAATATATACAAATATATAAATTAACAGTTTTATAACAAAATATTTTTTTGAAATAACTTGGAAAACTTTACACCAACCCTGTAAATACAAATGCTAATAAAACCCCTAAATTCACGAATTACAACGAGCAAGAGGCGAATTGTAAACAATCGATAGGTTACTTATATACTCTGTTATCTTTAGCAGAATAGATCTTTAGTAAGTGTCCTCTTTTTCTGCAAGGAACAGGTCAGTCCTTTATCTGAAGATGACCTTGGCACCAGACCAACAAAGGACAAGTTGTATTGGTGCCAGTTACAAAGAATTAACAAAAGCACCGAAAGCTTTATGCATGGGCTTAAGAAAGTATGAGTTCGTACCGTACAGATCTACCATGTCCTAATTGTTCAACTATCCCGAGTTCTTGCAACCTTTGCAGATCCCTAGTCGCAGTAGCTTTTGAGGTCCTCGTAATAGACATATATTTTTTTGCAGTCATCCCGCCAATAAAACCTTCAATTCCCTGATCGAGCATCCGATTGATAACCTTCATTTGCCGATCGTTCAATAGATCACGATTTCTATCAAAAAATTTCGCTTTTTTTACAGTAAACTCAATAAGCTCTCTAGTTTCCTTTTGTGCCTCAAAAATTACTTTGGTAAAGTAGCTAATCCACCCTGTAATATCTAAACTAGCTTGTGCAATTTTTAAATTATCGTAATAAGCTTGTTTGTTTTTCTCAATAGTTTTTGATATCGACAACAGGACTGGAGACTTTAATGTATGCGACAGCGTATATTCGGCCAATGCTCTTCCAATTCGACCATTGCCATCCTCAAAAGGATGAATTGACTCAAAGTAAAGATGAATAATGGCCGTCTTGACCAATGCTGCAATTATATACTCTGACTCCTTAACTTCGTATGATTTAAACCAGTCTATCATTTGCTCCATTTCTTTTGGAACGACAGCAGACGGGGGAGCTTCATAATGAACAGTTTCTTTACCATATGAACCTGAAATTATCTGCATAGGCTCCTCGCCCGTACGCCATTTTCCAGCGTTAATTCGAGGAAATCCCGCCATTAATATAGCATGCCACCTCATTATAACTTCGACTGTCAGTTCAATACCGGCACTATCTCTTATGGCTGTCATTAATTCGGCGACCCCTTCAACTCTCCGATCACGAACAACGACATCACCTTGGATACCGAGATTTTTCTTAATTGAAGACATTACATCTTCACGGCTCATATACTCCCCCTCAATTTCCGAGGTCTTCATAGCTTCAGATATAAGCACCTCTACAAATGCTTGCTGTTTTAGCTCTGAATTCAGTCCTGTTAACAAACCGTTTACTGCTCCTATTTCTTGCGCAAATGCAATCGCTATGGATTGAACCTCTTCAATCCTATAGAAGAAATTAGGCCAGTCTTTATATTGCCAGTTATACATATTGAGCCGATTTAAAAATATAATCGGCTCAAATATAAGCAAAATTTGAGCCGATTAACCAAATTAATCGGCTCAAAGGAAAAATCATATTAATTAAAGACCGGAAAAATAAAATACATCGATTCATCAGAAGATCTTTATTTAATTGATGTAAAACGAGGTGATCTAGAACCCACAAAAGGCCTATGGAATTCAAGTACAAAGACTTGGGATATAAACCCCGATTTCGAACATATCGAAACCTTAGATGGTAAACGACAAATCTTTGCATTACAGGACCATAAAGATGGTCGCTGTACTTTATACAACAACAAGACAAAACAACGAATCGGCAACAAAAGCTACATGACCATCAATCCCAACGGGTGGGTACAACATAAAAATGAGCGCAATCGGGACGAAGGCTATTTTATTGACATTGCTACGGGCAAGGAATATAAAGAATAAAAATATACCGCTCAATCTCAGCAAAAATTACCAAGATCAATTTATACCAGACAACATATATGCTTTAAGATTTATTAACCTTAAAGGAATACTGAGTTAGTAGCTTTGTCCAACTAAAACTGATCTTGTGAGCGAATTACTGATAGCATCATTGAAGCAGGGTGATCACTTTGCCATGGAACAGATTTTTAATTTGTACTGGGAAGCCATATTTGATGCCGCTTTTAAGAAAATAGGTGACGAAAATGTGGCTCAGGACATTACCCAGGAAATCTTCATTTCGCTTTGGGAAAACCGTGAACAGGTCATCATATCTGGCGGTTTGGCAGCCTATCTGCATGGTGCAGTAAAATTTAAAGTCATCAACCATTTTCGGAGTACGACGGTTAAAGGTGGTCATAAAGCCGAACTAGCATCTTTAATGAACCAGCAATATGCAGATTCAGCCGATGACCTGCTGATCCTTAAAGATGCACAGCAAAAAGTTGAAGAAGCTTTAACGCAACTTCCCGAACGTATGCGATTGGTCGTCACCATGCGCCGAAAGCAAGAAAAATCGATCAAAGAAATTGCCAGCGAGCTGAATGTCTCCGTACAAACTGTTAAAAACCAGCTTACCTCAGCTATGAAACTGCTCAAAAAAAGTCTTTCTTAACTAGCCTTTCGATCTTTTTTCATTAGTTAACAATAAATTCATATACTCCTAACATTTTCAGCTAGTACCATCTCCCATTTGAAGTGACATGTATTCAAATGACAGAAGAAAAAGCAAAGCAATTACTGCAAAGGTATTTAAATGGAGAGGCTACCGCCGCTGAAATCAGACAAGTTGAAGATTGGTATGCTCAACTGGATAATACTGACAAAAAAATCCCGCAGGAACGCAAAACCGCACTGCGTCAGCAATTGCTGAGCAACATCCAATCAGCCACTTCAGAAAATAAAAGTAAACGGCTTTCGCTGCGCTATTCTTCCCTTTTCAAAATTGCAGCTACTATTTTAATGATTGTTTCGGCAGGACTCGTTTATTGGACAGTGAACAATCAACCTATCGCAGCCTCTACACAGCTCGTCACGACGACCCTTGCAGATGAACATAAAAAGATTGTATTGGCAGATGGTTCGATAATTAACCTGGAACCCTCTTCAAAAATCAGCTATCCAAGTAAATTCGAGGGAAATATCCGTGAAATAGCACTGACTGAAGGGGAAGCCTTCTTTGATATTGCCCACGACGAGCAGCGCCCATTTCAGGTACAGCTTGCATCCAAGCTAGCGGTTAAAGTATTGGGAACCTCTTTTCGGATAAAAGCCTATCAGGCTTCCGACCAAGTCGAAGTCACTGTTGCTACAGGTAAGGTTGCTGTACAGCAACAAGATAAGACCTTGGGTATATTAACCAAAAACCAAAGTTTACGATATAGCAAACAAACTGCACAATCTTCCCGTAGCGTAGTAGAAAAAAATACAGCCGTCGCCATTGCGTTTGATGGAACAAGTCTCAAAGAGGTGGCAAAAAGACTGGAATATATCTACAACATTGAAATTATCTTAAAAGACACATCGCTTTCAGCGCTAAAAACAACAGCCACATTTAATAGCACACAAGATCCGGCAGAAATACTGGATATCATCTGTAGTCTACACCACCTTAAATACAGTACGATAGAGCAAGATAAAATATTTAAAGTCTACAAATAATGTTTAAAAATTTACCTAAAACATCTTAGTCACCATGCGTAATTCATTACCTAATTATCACAAAAAAATGAAAACACCTGCATTCAAGAGAGCATTCTCTTTTTATCGGATTATGAAGTATCCCTGCATCGCATTTTCGATTACTTCAGTATTCTGCAGTTCATTGATGGCCTCCCCAAGCCTGGCCCAACGTTTGGACAAAAGCAGCGTAAACATCAACATAAGCAAGGGCGAGAAACTCGATGTGATCCTTCACAAAATCGAAAGTCTTTCGGGTCTTCATTTTGTTTACAACCCTGATCTATTGCAAGAACGGAATACAGTCTTAAGCGGCAGTTTTAAAACTGAACCCGTTCGTTCTCTCCTGAATAAACTTGGAATCAGTGCGGTAGAAAAAGAGGACTATGTGATCCTGAACACGAAAGGAAACATCAAAGCAGATCGGATCGTCACAGGTTTTGTAAGAGATACACTGGGAGCTGCCATAGCAGGTGTATCAGTAAAAGTAGTAGGTACGCAGACTGGAACCACAACAGATGCAAAAGGAGCATTTCGAATCGAAGCAGGACCGCAAGCCGTACTTTCCTTTTCGATGGTCGGATTCCATTCTAAAGATGTTTCTGTTGCTGAGAATGAAGTTATAAATGTAACGCTGAGCGAAGAACGTTCCACCTTATCCGAAGTTGTTGTCGTAGGGTATGGAACGCAGAAAAAAGAAACATTAACAGGTGCTGTCAGCTTGGTATCACTTGACAAATTATCGTCTAGATCTGTCAACAGTGTTGGCGAAGTATTGGCCGGTAAATCACCAGGTGTTATTGTTACGAATGAAGGTGGTGACCCAACTTCAACGCCACGTATCAATATCAGAGGTGCCGGTGGTATCAATGGCGAGAGTGTACTCTACGTTATTGACGGTTCAATTTTCCTAGGCACCCCACAGCTCAATCCGAACGATATCGAATCTATTTCGGTCCTTAAAGATGCATCGGCAGCAATCTACGGTGCCAGAGCTTCTGGTGGTGTGGTATTGATCACCACTAAAAAAGGAAATAAAGGACAGATGCAAATTAGCGTTGATGCCAAGTTAGGGCAACAAAGTGCTTGGCGAAAATTACAACCGCTAAATGCCGAACAACGGGCACAAGTAGCTGCAACAGCTGCTAAAAATGGTGGAACGACCATCCTTCCTGCTTTTGATCCAACGAAATACCCAGAGGGTCTAGTGACCAAAACAAACTGGATGGATGAAGTTTTTAGAAATGCTACACTACAGGATTACAATGCTGCAATTAATGGCGGTAGCGAAAAGTCTAACTTTTACCTGAGTTTTAATTACCGCAACGCCGAAGGTATCGTATTGAATACCAAAACCAAGCGCTATAATTTCCGGATAAACTCAGAACATCAAATCACACCATGGTTAAAAGTAGGTGAAAATTTATCCTACAGCAGTACCAATGGAAATGGAGCGAACACGAGCAGCGATTATACAGGAGCACTATTGTCTGCCATCTATTATCCAACTAATGGAACTCCTTACAATGCAGATGGAAGCTTTGCTGGTCTACCGGGTCCATTTCCGGGCGATTACGGTGACATCATTAATCCTGTTGCCGAACTGATGCGCATCGACATCAACAATCCAGTCAATGTCCTTGTTGTCAACCCTTATGCTAGCATCCAATTGGCAAAAGGCTTAACATTCAGATCCAACTTAAGTATTACTAAATCAAACGCTAGATATAAAAGTTTTACACCACGACGTCCTGAAATAGGTAAACCGGTTTTGAGCAATAGTCTAGTGGAACGAGCAGATGATGCAAATGATATTCTTGCAGAGCAAGTTTTAAATTACAAAACGTCATTTGACAAACATCAACTTGACCTAACCGGTGGTTATACCTTTCAAAAAACAAAAAGTACCAGCCTATACGCTTCAGGATCTGGATTTGACGATGAATCTAAACAATATCGCTATTTAGGAAATGCCAACACCTCCCAACCTTCCGAAAGCGGATTGAATGCCACAGCAATATCATCACTATTCTTACGAGCAAACTACAGTTATAACGACAAGTATTTACTATCGTTGATTGGTAGACGAGATGGTTCATCCATGTTGACAAAAGAAAATAGATTTAAAAACTACGCTTCTGCATCAGCAGGTTGGGTGATCAGTAAAGAAGAGTTTTTAAAATCAGCAACTTGGTTAGATCAATTAAAATTACGCGGTAGTTATGGTATTTTAGGTAATCTTGCCAGCTTGTCGCCGGCGGCTGTAAACCCGCTACTCGCCATTACCCAAAGCTATTTTGGTCAAACACCGGCTTTGCAAAAAGGATATGTTCAAACTATTCTAGCGAACAAGAACCTGACTTGGGCTGAAAGTAAACAGACCAATATAGGTTTAGATTTAGGAATTTTCAACCATTTTAACTTAGTCGCCGATTACTTTATTAAAGAAACAAATAAAATGATCTTGACGAGATCGCTTCCAGGCACAGCGGGTTTAAATAGTCAAACGATCAACGCGGGTTTAGTCAATGACAGAGGAATTGAGCTGGGATTGACGTACAATAGCTCAAAAAACGCTGACTTTAGCTATTCCATCAATGCGACCTTGACCAAATTGAACAATAAAGTTAAAGAATTGGATGCGGGTTTATCAACAATAGCGGTGCCTACAAATTTCAGGAATGAATTGGCTCCGCTCTCTATTACTGTTGGTCAACCGCTCTACAGCTACTATGTGCTCAAAACAGATGGTATCTTCCAGAGCCAGGCCGAAGCTGATAATTACAAAAATGCCAATGGACAAAAAATTCAGCCGAATGCAAAAGCAGGAGATTTCAAATTTGTAGACATCGATGGCAATGGTTCAATCGGCTCTGAAGATCGTTATTTTGCGGGCAGTGCATACCCTGATTTCTCCTATGGATTGAGCTTTAACGCAAATTATAAGGATTTTGATTTCAATATTTTTGCTCAGGGTGTTCAAGGCAATAAGCTTTTCAACGCTATCAAAAGAACAACATATAGTGCAAGCGGACCTTCTTACAATAAGTTAACGGGCATTTTGGACGCCTGGTCTCCAGAAAATCCAAATGGTAAAGTGCCCATCATTTCCACTTCAGATGCAAATGGCAATTTTAATGCGTCCGATTTTTACATCGAAAATGGTTCTTACCTCCGCATTCGTAACGTCACATTAGGCTATACCCTCCCAAAATCAATTGCGAATAAATTTAAGATGGGCACAGTGCGGATATACGCAACGGCCAATAACTTATTCACCATTACGAAATATACAGGTTTCGACCCCGAGATTGGAATGGATAACAATGGTCTTGACGTGGGACGTTACCCACAAGCCAGAAGCTTTATTGTTGGTTTAAATGTCAATTTTTAATCTTAAAAAAATGCCGATGATGTATACTCATCAGCCATTAAAAAAATAAAACGATGAAAACAAATGTAAAATACCTTGCAATAGCAGCAGTAGCGCTTTTTGTATCGTGCAATAAACAGTTAGATATAACACCAGAGGGCTCTCCCTCCGCACAGAATTTCTGGAAAACGGAACAAGACGCGATCAAAGCAGAAGCCGGGATGTACGAAAAGTATAATGAAGAGGATTATTACGGTCGTGGGATGTTTTGGTTTATTAATGCCAGTGACGACATGGTGACGGGACGTAACAAGCCCGAAGCCGACAATATCAAAAACTTCAACCGCAATTACATCGGCGGTGGTTATACCGAATCGCAATGGGGCATGCGTTATGCGATTATAAAAAGGGCCAATGATATTATTACCCATGTTCCCAATATCAGCATGGATGAAGCGCGAAAAAAACAGATCATTGGCGATGCCTATTTCAATGCAGGTCTGGTTTATTTTCAATTAGCGGCAAACTATGGTAACGACAAGGCAGGTGTGCCTATTGTTACTCCTGAAACAGATGCTTCCGTTCCGGTAGCCAGAGCCAACAACGTTAACGAAAACTACGATTACATCATTTCACTGTTATTAAAAGCGGCCGACAACCTTCCTTATTTTTCGGAAATGAAGGATACCGATTACGGTAAAGCGCACAAAACTGCAGCATGGGCCTATTTATCAAAAGTATATCTGTACAAAAAGGATTATACCAATGCGGCGAAGTACGCGGATATGGTGATCAGTTCGGGCAAACATGAATTATTGACCAATTTTGTGGATGTGTTTAAAGCCGCCAACAACTGGTCCAAAGAATATATCTGGTCGGTGGTCTGTACGCCAAATGGTGGTGGTACTGGCTGGGGCAGCAAACTTCCCGGTGTGATGTTGACCAACAAGGCCTGGGGAATCTACAATGGCTGGGGCTACTATCTACCGACAAAAGAACTTTACGATTCTTTTGAAACAGGTGACTTGCGTCGTGAAGCAACCATCTTAAAACCGGGCGACAAATTCCAGTTTTTTGGCGCAGAACGTACATTTACAAAAGATGGTGGAGCGACTTCAAACTATCAGTTTAAAAAGTATATGGAACCATTTTCATACGCCAACCCGATTCCTACACACGTCAATCCAAATGGCGACAACGGAACAACAGATCTCAATGTACCCTTGATGCGTTATGCCGAAGTATTATTGATTAAAGCTGAGGCTGCTATTAATTTAAATGGTGCTGGGGCCGGTGATACTGAATTAAATAAAATCCGTAAAAGAGCGGGCTTGTTGGCAAAAAGCGGAATGGGTCTTATGGATCTAAAACGCGAACGCCGCAATGAGCTTGCGGGTGAATGGGCAGACCGTCACCGTGATTTAGTCAGATGGGGTGATGCGCAAGCGACCTATGCCAAACCTTTACACGATTTCGACGGTGCTGTCATTTGGCCAGCTAGAAATTTCAATCCGCAAGTACATGATGTTTGGGCTGTTCCACAACGCGAGATCGACAACAGTGCTGGTGTCATTAAACAAAATGCAGGATGGTAAAAAACACTAAATTCATGTGGCTGCTATTTGCCGGCCTAAGCATTCAGTCGGTTTCTGCTCAGCAGAAACTGACTGCCAATGCAGGACATAGTCATAATGATTACAAACAGCAAATCCCACTATTAGAGGCTTACTATGCAGGAATGGGATCAATAGAAGCAGACGTCTTCTATTGCGACGGAGAGCTTTACGTTGCCCATGAAAGCAGCGAAATCAAAGCAGGGAAGACGTTAAAAAAACTTTACATCGATCCCTTGGTTACTTTCTTCAAGGAAAATGGCAATAGGCCCTATGCTAAGCCTGAACAAACATTACAGCTGGTAATCGATATTAAGGAAAACTACGAACAGGTATTGGCTAAATTATTGGCCGATTTGAAAGGCAACGAATCTATATTCGATCAGCAGAAAAATCCTTCCGCCATTAAAATTGTCGTCAGCGGTGAAATCCCACCGCCCGAAAAGTTTGAAAATTATCCATCGATGATCTATTTTGATGGTCGGCCAGAAAAAGACTATACGCCGGCACAGCTCAAACATATCGGGATGATCAGTCAGGATATTAAGCAGTATTCTGTCTGGAATGGTAAAGGAACACCTACGCCACCCGACCTTGAAAAAATGAGATCTGTGATAGACAAAGCGCATAAATTGGGAAAACCTTTTCGCTTCTGGGCGACAAAAGACAGTCCCAACAGCTGGAAGGAGCTTGGCCACATGGGGGTTGACTGGATCAATACAGACCACCCTACGGCACTCAAGAATTTCTATCTGAACAATGCCAAAGTCGAATACGCAAATCCAAAGGCCTACGCTCCCTATCAGCCAACCTATAAAAATGATGGTGCAACGAGCAAGGTCAAGAATGTTATTTTACTCATCGGTGATGGGATGGGTTTGGCCCAAATACAGGCAGGTTTAAGTGCCAATTTTGGCCAATCTAATATCATCAATATGAAGTATATCGGTCTTTCGCGCACAGAAGCTTCTAATTCGGATTTTACCGACTCTGCTGCAGGAGGGACAGCCTTGGCTACCGGACACAAAACAAATAATAGGTACATCGGTGTGGACGCCAATGGCAAACCGATCAGTTCGATTCCAGATACACTCGCTCAGCATGGGATCAAAAGCGGCATCATCAGTGCCGGAGATATTACAGATGCCACTCCTGCGGCATTTTATGCGCACCAGATCGACCGGACTATGTCGGAGGAAATTGCAGCAGATTTCAAAAATAGTCATGTGGATATTTTAGTGGGTTCGCGTCGCGAAAGCTTTGTAAAAAACAAGGATAATACATTAATGCAGCAACTGACTGAAAAGGGTTATCAGCTTCAGCAAAATTTAGATGACTTTGAAAAAGCGACATCGGGCAAACAGCTGGTACTGCTAGCTGAATCTGCGACAAGAAGAGTGCTCGACGGACGGGGAGAAATGTTAAAAACTTCGCTCTCAAAAACGATTGAGCTTTTGTCTAAAAATAACAATGGCTTTTTTATCATGGCAGAAGGCGCACAAATTGATTATGGCGCTCATGCTAATGATCTTCCCTATGTTGTTACCGAGCAGCATGACTTTGATAGGCTTGTGGGAGAAGCTCTTAAATTTGCAGACCAAGATGGTGAGACGCTTGTCATTGTCACTGCAGATCACGAGACGGGTGGGCTATCTTTATTGGATGCCAATTATAAAAAAGGAACTGTCAGAGGCAATTTCAGCAGCGATGACCATACCAATATTATGGTACCTGTCTTTGCTTATGGCCCAGGTGCACAAAACTTTATTGGCATCTACAACAATACAGCAGTTTTTAAAAAGATTATTCAAGCGTATCGGTTGAAATAATCGATTGTAAGCATTCAGACAACGCAAAACCCCTCGGTGTTTATACCGAGGGGTTTCATTTTTATATTGGATCAATGTGAATGGTCGACTTGCTCCAGATCGCCTGCTTAGAACAGCGACTTTGAAAGCTATTGCGCTTTAATCTTCAGTTTATGGAGATTAAATTGCTTGGCACTTATCTGCCAACCAGTTCTTTTCCTCCGCATTAAGATGCGTCGATAACTGATCAAAAACCCATTGATTATAATTATTCAACCAGGCAATATGTTTCTTATCCAATAGGGACTTCTCGATCAAATCAGTTGCGATATAACATATCGTTAATGTCTCAAAGTCCAGAAAGTCGCCAAATTCAGAAGAACCTGCTTTACGGGTCAATACTAAGTTTTCAATACGGATCCCATGTTTGCCTACACGGTACAATCCAGGCTCTATTGAAGTAATCATGCCAGGTTCAACCGCAACATCGATTGCCGCCGGGTTAAACACCTGAGGCCCTTCATGCACATTCAGAAAAAAGCCTACCCCATGTCCGGTACCATGCCCATAGTTGCGTAACGTTTCCCACAATGGACGACGGGTAATTGCATCGATCTGATAGCCGCGCGTTCCAGTCGGAAAAATGGCCTGAGAGCCTTCTATCGTTCCTTTGAGCACCAATGTATAATCTTCTTTCTCCTCTTGGGTCGCAGCACCCAGGGTTACTACCCGTGTAATATCTGTTGTGCCCGTTTGATATTGACCTCCAGAATCCACCAATAGCAAACCCTTAGGCTGTAAGATATAGTTTGATTTTTCATTCGCCGAATAGTGCGGTAGCGCACCATGGTCCAAATATCCTGCAATTGTGGTAAAAGAGACGTCAACAAAGCCCTCTTGACTTTCGCGCAACTCGCGCAATTTATCTGCGATAGATAATTCGGAAAGTTCACCGGAAGAAACATTTTCTTCCAGCCACTTAAAGAAACGCGTCAACGCTACGCCGTCTTTTACAAAAGTATGGCGATTATTTTCAATTTCAACTGTATTCTTAATAGCTTTTAAACTCGTCGAAGGGTTTGTTTTCTCTACAATTTTAACCTGTTTAGGTACGCTGTCGAAAACGGCAAAACAGGTACGTTTGGGATCAATAAGAATTGATGCCACATCCAATGCTGAAATCGCTTTAAAGACATCTTCATAGGGCGCCACACGCACTCCATAACCTTTCAGTTGCTCCGTCGCCTGAGCACTTAGCTTCGATGGTTCGATATAAAGTGTAGTATCTTCGGTTGTGATCAGTACAAAGCCCAAAACAACAGGGTTACAGGGCACATCCTGACCACGGATGTTTAATAACCAGGCTAGGTCATCCAAAGATGAAATCAGATGCGCCGCCGTCCTATTCTTTTTCATTTCGGCACGCACAGCTTCAATTTTAGAAACGGTAGATTGTCCTGTCGTATCTTCATTCAATAGATAAGCTTTCGCTTGGGGCAGCGCTGGACGTCCTTCCCATAAGGAGGACAGCAGATCAACATGACCATCTACTGTAATCTCCAAAGGCTCCAAAGTATGCTGAACAGATTGGGCCACCAATAAAGAAGCGAGATTGCCGTCAAAAGCAACTTTAGCGCCAGCACCCAGCTGCTCTCCCAACCAATCAGCGTACTCCGCGGCGCCCTGTGCTTTCAATTTCACCAGTTCAAAACCTGTTCCTGCCAACTGCTCTGCCGCCTGAACAAAGTAGCGCGAATCTGTCCATAGACCAGCAAAATCTTGCGTGATAGCCAAAGTGCCTGCGGATCCTGTAAACCCCGATGCCCACGCTATACATTTGTAACGTTCTGGTAAATATTCACTAATATGAGGGTCTGATGACGGGATAATATAGCCATCGATTCCTTGAACCTTCATCGCCTCACGAATAGCAGCTAATTTTTCGATATGCTTCATGTCGTTTATACAATTTTATGCAAGTTAGGATTTTTTAGGGGCGAATGCCTAACTTTAAGCCAAATAAAACAAACGAATACAGCGAACGTTTTCCCCTAAAAATAGGCAGCGTTCAAGTCATCATGATAAATCCGACGAAATATCCATGATTGCCAGCACGAATGTAGATAACCGTGTTTGGTCGAATCTAATTCAGGATATGAGGATATACCATAGGACAATAAAAAAATAGGATATATGAACCAACTTGTGCTAAGTACTATAGCTTTTTCCACTTACGCGTTAACGACCGTTACCACTCCACTATTTGCACAGGATCTTCGCAGTAAAATCCAGGATGCTTTTACACAGTTTCAAAATCAGGAAAGCCTCAGGAATGGTTTGAGCTCATTGATCGTATTCGATGGAAAAACAGGACAAACGGTATTCGCAGCAAATGAAAATATCGGCCTGGCGACCGCCTCCACCATGAAAGTAATCACTTCGGCAACAGCGCTAGATTTCCTGGGCAAAAATTATCAGTTCAAAACCACCTTGTATTATACCGGTGAGATTGACGAAAACGGTGTGTTAAACGGAAATATTATTGTAACAGGCACGGGTGACCCCACCCTTGGCAGCGCCCGCTATCCAGAGACTCAAGCAAAAACGATACTGAACAAGTGGCTTGCAGCAATCCAAAATGCCGGTATCAAAAGTATTCATGGTGCCATCATCGCCGATGACAGGCTTTTTAATGGTAACCAGCTTCCGGGCGGGTGGATCTGGACCGATATGGGGAACTATTACGGTGCGGGAATTTCGTCACTCAATTGGTGTGAGAACGCCTTTGGCGTAAATTTCAGTCCAAGCAATAAGGTTGGCGCCAAAGCGGAGATCCTGAGCTATACCACTCATGTTCCCTACCTGGAAATTATCAATGAAACAACTACGGGTAAAACAGGCAGTGGCGACAATGTTTATGCTTATTCGGCGCCATATTCAACCAAAATTTTTGTACGTGGCTCTTATGGACAAGATCTCAAAAAAACAATTGAGCTATCATCGCCAGATCCGGCTTATGATCTCGCTTATCAATTGAACGACATCCTAACCAATAGTGGTATTGTGGCTCTTGAGCCTCCCGCTACAGGTAGAAAGATGGATTCAGTAGATGTCTCTAAGAAGCAGACGTTAGATATTCACCTCTCCCCGACTTTAGACAAAATTGTCTATTGGTTTAATCAAAAAAGCATCAACCTCTACGGAGAAGCCTTATTAAAGGCAATCGCGTATACAACAGCGGGTAAAACCGGGACTGATGATGGGGCGTATTATATACAGAAATATTGGAATGCAAAATTAGGCATCAAATCGGGCGAACTCAATAACATGGATGGTTCGGGCCTATCGCCTCAAAATCGAGTGACTACATCAGCCATGAATAAGATCATGCAGTATGCCCAAAAGCAAAGTTGGTATCCTGCTTTTTATGAAAGTCTTCCCACCTATAACAATATGAAGATGAAAAGCGGAACAATTGGCGGCGTTCTTGGTTATACAGGTGTGAATACCAATAAGTCAGGACAGTCGTTTACTTATACGTTGCTGGTCAACAACTATTCGGGACCAGCTTCTGGTATGCGGCAGCAGATGTTTAAATTACTGGATGTCCTGAAGTAACATATTATTGTCTAATAATAATAAGATATTGGTAAAAATTTCCAATTATCAAAAAGAATGATAGATTTGTAGCCTTAAATTAATAAAATCGTAATGAGTAACACTAATCGTAAACAGGCAGCATTAAATTACCACTCTATGGGTAGACCTGGTAAAATAGCTGTTGTTCCGACCAAACCAACAAATTCGCAAAGAGACTTATCGTTAGCATATTCTCCTGGTGTAGCGGAGCCATGTTTGGCTATTGCTGAGAACAAAGAAGATGCTTATAAATATACCGCAAAAGGAAACCTTGTTGCCGTTATCAGTAATGGTACAGCAGTATTGGGTTTAGGCGATATCGGTGCCCAAGCTGGTAAACCAGTCATGGAAGGTAAAGGTTTATTATTCAAAATTTTTGCTGACATTGATGTATTTGACATCGAAGTGGACACCAAAAATGTGGATGAATTCGTCAATATCGTTAAAGCTTTAGAACCGACCTTCGGAGGTATTAACCTGGAAGATATTAAAGCACCGGAATGTTTTGAAATCGAACGTCGCCTAAAAGAGGAAATGAATATCCCTGTGATGCACGATGACCAACATGGTACGGCAATCATCTCAGGTGCAGCATTGATCAACGCTTGTGAAATTATCGGTAAAGATATTTCTAAAGTTAAAATTGTTGTCAATGGTGCCGGGGCTGCAGCGATGTCATGTACAGCAATGTATATCTCGGTTGGTGCAAGCAAGGAAAATATCGTCATGCTGGATAGCAAAGGTGTTATCCGTAAGGATAGGGAAAATCTGGATGGTATGAAGGCACAGTATGCGACCGATCGTGATATACGCACCTTAGCAGATGCAGTAAAAGATTCGGATGTATTTATCGGCTTATCTGCAGCGGATGTTATGTCGGCTGACATGTTGTTATCAATGGCTCCCAATCCGATTGTATTGGCAATGGCAAATCCAAATCCTGAAATTGCTTACGATTTGGCCATGGCGACACGTAACGATATCATCATGGGTACTGGTCGTTCTGATTATCCAAATCAAGTGAATAACGTATTGGGTTTCCCATATATCTTCCGTGGCGCGTTAGACGTACGTGCAACTTCCATCAATGAAGAAATGAAAATTGCGGCAGTACGTGCGATTGCTGACTTGGCGAAACAACCTGTTCCAGAAGAAGTTAATCAGGCTTATAACACCAATAACTTAAAATTCTCGGAAGAATATATTATTCCAAAACCTACAGATCCACGTTTGATCACAGAAGTTTCTATGGCTGTTGCAAAAGCCGCTATCGCATCAGGTGTAGCAAAGACAGTAATAGAAGATTGGGATCAATACAGCGATGCGCTACGTAAACGCCTGGGTAAGGACGACGCCATCATGCGTAACCTGACCATGGCAGCAAAAAGGGATCCGAAGCGTGTTGTTTTTGCGGAAGCAGACAATTACAAAACACTGCGCGCGGCACAGATTGTCAAAGAAGAGGGCATTGCGGTCCCTATTCTTTTAGGCCGAAAAGATAAAATCGAACGCCTAATTAAAGAATACGCTTTTGAATTGGATGGTCTTGAAATCATCGATCCCGTTGCTGAAGTAGATGGTGAAACAGAGCGTTCTCAGAAATTCATTGAGCATCTGTACATCAAAAGACAACGTCGTGGTATATCCAAATACGACGCCCGTAAGTTGATGTATGACCGCAACTATTTTGGAGCCTCTTTAGTGGAATTTGGCGAAGCTGATACATTAATTTCTGGGATGACCAAAAATTATGCGAATACGATTCGTCCGGCATTGCATGTGATTGGTGCTAAACCAGGAAGTCGCGTCGCAGGTATGTATATGATGTTAACCAAAAAAGGTCCGATTTTTATGGGAGATACAACGGTGAACGAAGATCCAACTGCACAAGAATTGGCCGACATCACCTTGCTTCTGGATAAAGCCGTAAAGCGCATGAATATCCAGCCACGTATCGCTTTATTGTCGTATTCTAACTTTGGTTCAAGTGAAGGAAAAACGCCTACAAAAGTCAGAGCTGCAGCACAGATTTTACACGATCAATATCCTGATATCATTGCTGAGGGTGATTTACAAGCAAACTTCGCGTTAAATAGCGAAATGTTGACAGCAAACTTCCCTTTCAGCTATTTAAATGGCAAATCAGCTAATACACTTGTGTTCCCTAATCTAGAATCAGGCAATATTGCGTATAAATTATTGCAAGAAGTTGGTGAAGCGGAAGCTGTAGGCCCGATTCTTTTGGGTATGAACAAACCAATCCACGTATTGCAATTGGATAGCTCTGTACGCGAAATCGTCAATATGGTCACCATTGCCGTCGTAGACGTACAGACACATCTTAAAAATTTATAGAATAGCTTAAAATCTTCCTATATTCGTATACTATGTACGAATATTTCAACGGAAAATTAACATATAAAGCCCCCACTCACGTTGTTATCGATGTGAGTGGGATTGGCTACTATGTCCACATCTCTCTTTATACCTTTTCTCAAATCAAAGATCAGGAAAACTGCAAATTATTCATTTCACTTCAAGTTCGGGAAGATTCTCATACACTGTATGGCTTTGCAACTGAAGGTGAGAAAAAACTATTTGAAAATTTGATCTCTGTTTCTGGGATTGGTCCAAATACAGGCCGTATGATACTCTCGTCAAACACACCAGATGAGATCCAGTCTGCCATTGTTAATGGGCAGGTTGCACTGATTCAAAAGATTAAGGGAATTGGTCCTAAAACAGCACAACGTCTTATCTTGGAACTTCAGGATAAATTAAAGAAGCAGGGATTCGAAGCTTTGGCAACATCTATTCAGTCCCAATCGATACCAGACGAAGCGCTATCCGCACTTGTTATGCTCGGGTTCAACAAAGCCGCAGCAGAGAAAGTATTAAATACCATTCTAAAAACAGAAAGCAATCTTTCTGTAGAGGATATGATCAAATTAGCACTGAAACGACTTTAACCGATGGAATTTTGCATTCAAGGATAAGAAATAATAACATTTGCTTATGCAAAATTGTTCATATTCTTTTTAACTTTGAACAGCATATTACTGCTTTTGCATGGTATGGGTTGCATATCACAGGATTTAGGCTTACTTAAAAAGCTGACCATATTCAGCATTTTAAGTTGAACGCGCCGTTATTTTTTTTATCAATTTTATGGCAGAGGATTTACAAATAGCTAAAGGTAGCAAAGAAGAACAATATCAAAATTTACTTCCTCAGATTGAAGGATTATTGACTGGCGAATCCAATCAAATCGCCAATCTGGCTAACATAGCCGCTGCGTTGAAGGAACAGTTCAATTTTTTTTGGGTTGGTTTCTATCTTGTAGATGGAGATGAACTTGTATTAGGACCTTTTCAGGGGCCTGTTGCATGCACGCGTATCAAAAAAGGGCGTGGCGTATGTGGCGGAGCTTGGGCACAAGAAAAAACATTAATTGTTCCTGATGTGGAACAATTTCCGGGACACATTGCCTGTAGCTCGCTCTCACGATCGGAAATAGTGCTACCCATTTTTAAAAGGGGAGAAATTATCGGTGTACTGGACGTTGACAGCAGTGAACTAAATAGTTTTGATGAAATCGATGAGAAATATCTCACGCAGATCCTACAACTTTTAGGCAGCGAGTAAAAGATCTTTGCGACAGCGTATACATGGCGTAAGTGTCAGATGGGAGTTCAAAATAGGGCAACTCCTTTATAAATGACATTCCCAGACTTTAACGAGTTTGTCATCGCTCACACTAAAGAAATATTTCCCATCTTCGGACCATACTCCCGCATTTACAGATAAATGATGACCATCCTGCATTTTCTCGCGGCTCATATTTTTCAATAATGCAAAGTCGTCAGCCGACCAGAATTTTAACGATTTATCCCGACTGACAGTTGCAAAAATCGGCGCTTTAGGATGGGGATATATGCCGTATACGGTAAAAAGATGAGGTACAAATGAAAAATTACTTGTCAATTGGTTTGGGTCTGAAATCACCAATTGCGCATCCCGTCCACCGCTTAATAGTTTATTATTGACAAATGCCAGCGAGGTAGCAGGCATGCTATGCAACTGTACATCGGCGATAGGCTGAAAGTCAGTGCAGTCTAAGGTATACACTTTTCCATCCTTATCGCCCAATGCGATCTGCCCAAGTGCTTCGTCAACTGCAATCGCCCGAATTGTCGTAGGTGATATACGCTTTTCGTAAATACTTTTATAAATTGACAGATCAATCACATACAACGTCCCTTCTTCACCTGCCGCCAGAAGTTCATTTTTCCAAGGCATATGCGCCAATGCAAAAATAGCCTTGGTACTTAATTGTGTACTGGCGACAAGTTTTTGCTCTTGCACGTTTACAAAAAGCAGTTTACCCTCACGCAAAGCGATGGCTAAAATCGGGGTACCCTGTATCAACCGGAGCGCATAAACGGATGAACTAACCGCACATAGAATGCGTTTAAACGCATTACTCTCCACGTCCCATTCAACAACGCCTTTATCGTTACCACCTGTAAAAAAAGTATTTGCATCATAACCTTTCTCAACACAGAAAATAGGGTTCTGATGTCCTGGTAACGTCGATCTCAATGTAATATCCATAGTTATTTCGCTAAAACTTCTTATTTATACGTATCGTGCATTTTAACATGCTTTTTGATCAATTTGGTTCAATTTATCACTGATCAAATCTTATGCAGTAAAGGTCAACACATCAACGTACATTGTAAACGGTAAAAAAATAAGTGCAGTATATCCACAAATATACTGCACTTTTAAGATTCTTTTGTCATCTTAGCTTAAAGCCTGCTGACCGTTTCGAATTTTGTTCAACGGCAATCCCTTTGCCCAAACACCTATTGATGTCTACTTTCCAGATTTTTCGCTATTGTTTCTAAAGAAAATCCTTTCTCCCGCAACAATACGATTAAATGAAACAATAAGTCTGACGTCTCATTGATAAAATCAGTATCAGTTTCGGTCAAAGCTGCAATTACTGTTTCGACGGCTTCCTCGCCCACCTTTTGCGCAATCTTATTGATGCCACGAGAACGCAGGCGGTTAACATAAGATTCGTCTGACGGATGCTCATATCGATTGTTAACAATACGCTCTAGCTCCAACAGAAAATTTTGATTAAAGTCTGTACTGAAACAACTTCTGCTCCCTGTGTGACAAGTCGGACCAATCGGGTCTGCTTTAATCAAAACGGTATCTTTATCGCAATCAATATGAATGCTTTTTACATTCAAAAAGTTACCACTCTCTTCGCCTTTTGTCCAAAGGCGATTTTTGCTTCGGGAGAAAAACGTGACACGTTTCTCTGCTTGAGTCTTCTGCCAAGCTTCCTCATTCATATAGCCCAACATCAAGACTTCCAACGTTTGGAAGTCCTGCACAATCACTGGAACGAGACCGTCACTTTTTGTAAAATCTAACATGATTTTAGTATTTCAATTTTTAATTATTTTCCAAAGAGACATGGCTCCATGTTGTATTTTAAGATATTATTCAGCAAATTTATAATTTGCTGCTACTGGATGATTGACCTTTCATCCTAGATTTTATCGTACGATAATTCCATTTTGCTGCAACGTGGCTTTAAGATCTGGAATCAATATTTCGCCATAATGGAAGACAGAAGCCGCCAAAGCAGCATCTACGTTAGCTTGTTGAAAAACATCCACGAAATGCTGTTGATTACCGGCACCGCCAGAAGCTATAAGCGGAATATGGATCTGATCATTCATGGTTTTTAAGAAGCCATTATCAAAGCCATTTTTTGTACCATCATGGTCCATCGATGTGAGCAAAATCTCTCCTGCTCCTCGCTCCTGTGCCTCAACGATCCATTCCGATGTATTCAACTCAGTCTTTATCCGTCCACCGCTCAAGTACACAAAATTTTGTCCTTCAATAGATCGGGTATCTACTGCTACTACGACAAATTGAGCACCAAAAGCAGCTGCCATTTCATTAATCAAAGCCGGATTACGTACCGCGGCTGAATTGATGGAAACCTTATCAGCACCCGCATTTAATAAAATTTCTGCATCCTTGATTTCATTGATCCCCCCACCGATTGTAAATGGAATATTCACTTGACGGGCTACGGCCTTAACCAATTCAATCGTTGTTTTACGTCTTTCATGTGTCGCTGTGATATCTAAAAAAACAAGTTCATCAGCTCCCTGTTGGGAATACGCATACGCTAGCTCAACAGGATCACCCGCATCACGCAAGTCTACGAAATTGACGCCTTTTACAGTTCGTCCATCTTTAACATCTAAACAAGGAATTATACGTTTTGCAAGCATGCTAAAATCTGATTAACGATTTTAAATTCCAATCTTTTATTTCATCGATCGAGATTCTATTTTCATAGATTGCCTTTCCAACGACCACAGATTCTACTCCACCCAATTCCTGCAATTTTTGGATATCGTTCATTGAACTGATACCGCCGGACGCGATCAATTTGATAATCGGCGAATGGTTCAATAGTTTTTGATATAACTCAACACCAGCACCGCCCAATTTGCCATCTTTACTGATATCCGTACATAGGAATCTAAAGAATCCCAATACCAAACATTTATCGATATACTCGATCAATTTAATTGGCGAGCTTTCCAACCAGCCAGAATATTTAATGACTTCATCCAATACGTCGATTGCTATTACAATGTGATCCGCGTACTTCACTTTCCCTTCGTTCAAGGTAGCCAGTTCCTCCAGAAAAGAAGGATTTGTAATCGCCTGTGTTCCCACAATAACACGGTAAACACCAGCATCGACCAGTTCCTTTACCTTTTCTATACTTCTAACACCACCTCCATATTGAATTTTCATTTCCGTTTTTTGGATGATATCAAATAGGTAGGCCTGATTGCTGAAGTCTCCTTTTGCCCCGTTTAAATCAATGATATGAACCAACTCGGTACCATTTGCATGATAGTTTTCGATCTGCTCTTCTAAGCTGATTGCATACGTTGTGACGTCGTCATAGTTGCCTTCTCTCAGACGGACAACCTTTTTGTCCAAAACGTCTATTGCTGGAATGATATACATAGTTGAATGTTTTTAGTCAATTTAAATAGTTGAAAAATTGAGCAATAATTGCTCACCTGCTTTCCCGGATTTCTCTGGGTGAAATTGTACACCAAAGAAATTGTCTTTGGAAATTGCCGCTGAAAAAGGCTGCCCATAGAGACATTTTGCAGCGGTATACCTGTCGTCGAATTCAATGAAATACGAGTGGACAAAATAAAAATAAGTCTGATTTTGAATGTGTGCAAATAAAGGATTATTTGCTTGTACAGTAATGCTATTCCACCCCATATGTGGCACTTTACCAGCCTTTTTGCTATCAAAATAAAGAGTTTTCAAAGGAATTAACTTTAACATTTCTGCATTTCCCTCTTCTGAAAAGTCAGTCAGCAATTGCATTCCTACACAAATACCCAATACAGGCTTACGCAGCGCTTTGATAGCAGGTACGAGCCCAGACTCTTGCAATTTATCCATGGCTGCACCTGCATGCCCAACTCCTGGGATGATAATCCGATCGTACTGATCGATCTCCTCCGCCGAGTTGATCATCCCATAGGTGAGTCCTACCCGATCTAAGGCCGCTGTTAAGGAAAAAATATTCCCCGCACCATAATTAATAATTCCTATCATTTTACAATACTCCCTTCGTACTTGGCAACTGCATGTGATCAGCATCGCGTCTCACTGCTTTCTTGATGGATTTAGCAAAAGCTTTAAAGATTGCTTCGATCTTATGATGCTCATTTTCGCCTTCCGCTTTTATATTTAAATTAGATCGCGAAGCGTCCGAAAAAGATTTAAAGAAATGAAAAAACATCTCTGTAGGCATATCTCCAATTTTTTCCCGTTTAAAAGCTGCATCCCATACAATCCAGTTGCGACCACCAAAATCCAATGCAACCTGAGCCAGACAATCATCCATTGGCAACGTATACGAATAACGTTCAATACCTCGCTTATCACCAAGGGCTTTCAAAAATACCTCACCCAAAGCGATACCTGTATCTTCTATGGTATGATGTTCGTCTATATGAAGATCCCCTTTTGCTTTTATCGTCAAGTCTAATGCCCCATGCCGAGCCAATTGATCCAACATATGGTCAAAAAATGGTAATCCTGTATCAATGTCAGACTTTCCTGAACCATCCAAGTTCAAATGAATGAAAATATCTGTTTCATTGGTCTTACGATGATGTTCGGCGGTACGCGTGCGCAATTTAAGAAATTCATATACGCTCTTCCAATCTGTTGTTTCTAAAGCTATAACAGTTGAATCGATCGCTAAGTTTTCCAATGCACCTAATTGATCATTGGCACGGAGCCAGATCGCCTTAGCCCCAAGATTTTGAGCTAGTTTAACATCGTTTACACGATCACCAATAACAAAAGATTGGCTCAAATCATATCTTGATGCATCAAAATACTCCCCCAGCATGCCGATCCCCGGTTTACGCGTGTCCGCATTTTCATGTGGAAAAGTTTTATCGATATGCTCTCTAGCAAATACCACCCCTTCCCCTGCAAACGTATCCAGCACAAAATGATGGACTGGCCAGAAATTCTCTTCCGGATGGGAAGAAGTTCCTAAACCATCTTGGTTGGAAACCAAGATCAATTCGAAATCCAGTTCCTTTGCGATACGTGGCAGATACTGCAAGGCACCGGGATAGAATTTTAATTTGGCAAAAGAATCGATTTGTTCATCTTCTGGTTCCAAAATTAATGTTCCGTCTCGGTCTATAAACAGTACACGTTTTAAGTTATCAGGCATAGTATTATTTATTGATTTGATTAAGTTTTTCTAACAATGTTTGATTTTCAGCCGGTGTGCCGACAGTGATCCGCAAACATCCCTCACATAATTCGACTTTAGATCGATCCCTCACGATGATTCCATATTGAACCAAGTAATCGTAAACGTCCCGAGGTTGATCCATTTTGACCAAAATAAAGTTAGCATCGGAAGGTGTGATATGCTGCACAAAGTCCAGTTCAAGCAATGCGCGCACGAGTTTTTCGCGCTCCGCTACGGTTTCTTTGATCCAGTCGTTGACTTGATCCACTTGATCCAATGCTTGTAAAACGATATCTTGTGTGGCCTGGTTAATGTTATATGGAGGTTTAATTTTATTAAAAACAGCGATTACCTCTTTACTCGCAAACGCCATACCCAAGCGTAAGGCTGCTAAGCCCCAGGCTTTGGACAATGTCTGCAACACGACTAAATTGGGGTATTCTGCCAGTTCCTGTGTAAATGATTTTACAGCGGAAAAATTGATATAAGCTTCGTCCACAATCACCAACCCTTGAAAATTAGTTAAGATTGTTTCGATATCTTGGCGACGGATTGAATTCCCTGTCGGATTGTTTGGTGAACAGATAAAAATTAACTTGGTATGTTCATCTATCGCATTGGCGATACCCTCCAAATCCAATTGATAATCTGCCGTGAGGTTGACTTTCCTGCAGGCTACATCATTGATGTTGGCTGAAACTTCATACATACCATACGTTGGTGGAACTAAAATCACATTATCCACACCTGGCGTACAAAAAGCACGATATAAAATATCAATTGCTTCATCGCTTCCATTTCCCAAAAAGATATTTTCTGCGGGTACGCCTTTTATTTTAGAAAGCTTTGTTTTAACTTGATGTTGGAGAGGGTCTGGGTATCGGTTGTAATCATGGCTTAGTGGGGATCCAAAAGGATTTTCATTGGCATCGATCAATATGGATGCCTCCCCTTTAAATTCATCTCTTGCGGATGAATAAGGTACGAGCTTCTTAATATTTTCCCGTAATAGGTTGTTTAAGTTGAATGGATTATCCATTATAAAAAAATTAGAGCCGTAAACTTAGATAAATTGTTCATCATATGCAATATAATAAGCAATTATTCATCGGAGAGCTTATTTATACTGAAAACCATTTCCCCTCTATCGAAAGCTCAGTATTGGGAAATACCGACCTCGCTTCTTCCAATAGTGGATGTAAATCTCTATATCGTGCTGAGTAATGCCCCAAAAGCAATTTTTTGGCATGGGTCTCTTTCGCTATCTCGCCGGCTTCAAAGGCTGTTGTATGAAATGTTTCTTTAGCACGATCAACCATATCATGTAAGAATGTCGACTCATGATACATGAGATTTGCCTTCTGAACAAAAGGGAGATAATCTGCTGTACGTACCGTGTCCGAACAATAGACATAGCTCCGCGGCAGTGGTGCAGGAAGACTTAGATCATCTGCAGCATATACTTTACCGCTTTCGCCGACATAATCCATACCCTTTTTTATCATAGGATAATATACTGTAGGAATATTCAAGCCTTGTACCACATCGGCGAGCAAAGTTCTTGCCCGCGGTCCCTCATCAAAGCGAAATCCCGTACAGGCAATTCGATGTTTCAGCGGGAATGTACTCACCTTTAGTGTCCTATTTTCAAAAATAACACCCGGCGTCTCTGGTGAAATTGGATGAAAAACAAGATTGTAGCGTAAAATTGTCTCAGAATGTAGAAATTGTAAATCTAAAATTTCTTTTAACGCGGCAGGACCATACAGATGGAGATCACTTTTTCTGCCGACAAGATGCATGGATGATAGCAAACCCACCAAGCCCAAATAATGATCTCCATGTAAATGGCTAATAAATATATGTCCGATACGATTGCTCTTGATACCATACCTACTGAGCTGCATCTGTGTGCCTTCTCCGCAATCGATCAAAAACAATTGCTCATTAAAGTTCAACACCTGGCTAGTCGGATGACGATCAAACATTGGCGTTGCCGAGCTATTTCCTAATATCAGAACTTCAAACTTCATATTAATCCTCAATTGTCCCCCGATATTCAGATTCCAGTTCATGCGCAAAGATTAAATCTTCAGCAACCTTTAATGATGGTGCAATCTTTAGCGATTTATCTAAATGTGATACACGAACCATATCCATTAATGTAGGACAAAGATTCACAAGAATAAATATGCCACCAACCGATTGACACAACCGATGTGCTAGTACCCCTAACCGGATGCCAACTTCGTCTGTTTTCTTAACATGAATCATATCCAGCACAATATTTCGTTGTCCAATCGTATTCCGCAACAAGAACTCTCCTTTGAGTTTAGCTGCATTATCCGCATCTATCACATCGACATGTGGTTCTATGACAATATAGCGATCGTGTTTATCAATGGTATACTTCATGAGGTGATCTCCTTTATTTAAGGATACAATGTACTAATAATTTAGCGTTTTTAAGGCGTTTGCCACATTTCTTTCTACCCGTTCAAGCACATTTTCTTGATCTGGGTAAACAAACTTTTCTCCGACAATATGTTCGTATAGTTCAATATAACGCTCAGAAATCGAAGCTACAATTTCATCCGTCATTTCCGGAACAGCCTGACCGTCTTTTCCTTGAAAACCGTTTTCGATTAACCATTTCCGAACAAACTCCTTCGATAATTGCTTTTGTGGCTCATTTTGATCTTGGCGTTCTTGATAACCTTCGGCATAAAAATAACGCGAAGAATCCGGTGTATGAATTTCGTCAATCAACACGATTTGACCATCTTTTTTACCAAACTCATACTTCGTATCCACCAATATTAACCCCCGTTGTGCGGCAATTTCGGTTCCTCTTTGGAATAAAGCTTTCGTATATTTTTCTAGCTGAACATAATCTTCTTCACTTACGATACCCTTATTCAAAATATCAGCACGTGAGATGTCCTCATCGTGGCCGACCGCTGCCTTAGTTGTCGGCGTAATAATAGGTTCCGGCAACTTGTCGTTTTCCTTTAACCCTTCTGGCAATGATTCACCACAAACTTCACGTTTACCTGCCGCATATTCACGCCAGGCATGGCCTGATAAATAACCACGGATAACCATTTCCACTTTAAACGGTTCACACATTTGGCCGATTGTCACACTTGGATCCGGAACAGATACCACCCAATTTGGAATAATATCAGCAGTAGCCTTTAAAAATTTGGCTGCAATTTGATTCAGAACTTGCCCTTTATACGGAATAGGACGTGGAAGCACCACATCGAATGCTGAAATACGGTCGGAAGCTACCATCGCCAAATACGTATTGGCAATTGTATACACATCACGTACCTTTCCTCTGTAAAAAGCAGTCTGGTTTTCAAAATTGAAATTTGTTTCTTTTATAGCATTCATGTTCAAAGTAAAATACACCTGTAAATAATTATTTTAATCCGCAAATGGCACCTTCATGCCAGGCAGGATCATACAGCATTTATTTTATGAGCCCGCTGTACTCATTTGTTTCTAGAGGGAACAACACCTTACTTTCCGCATTGGCCTATTAAATATCGCCATATGCTTCTAATATGCGACGCACCAATTTATGCCGTACCACATCTCCGCCGCTGAGGTGAACAATATCTATCCCTTCGATATTGTCTAATAAGCGAATCGCTGTTGACAATCCAGACTGATTTTTCTTCGGCAAATCCACTTGTGTCATATCACCAGTAACAATAAATTTAGCCGTAGGTCCCATCCGCGTTAAAAACATCTTCAACTGCATATCTGTTGCATTCTGAGCTTCATCCAAAATGACAAAACAATTGTCGAGCGTACGTCCCCGCATAAATGCTAATGGCGCAACCTCGATGGTGCGGTTTTCTAAATAACCTTTGAGCTTTTCGGCAGGAATCATATCATCCAAGGCATCATAAAGGGGCCTCAAATAAGGATCTACTTTTTCCTTTAGATCGCCCGGTAGAAATCCCAAATTCTCTCCCGCCTCAACGGCTGGCCGCGTCAAAATGATCCTTTTGATTTCTTTATTTCGGAGTGCCCTAACAGCCAAAGCAACTGCAGTATAGGTTTTTCCCGTTCCTGCAGGTCCGATAGCAAATAAGATGTCATTTTTGGAAATACTATCCACCATCTTCCGCTGGTTGGCGGTGCGTGCACGTACAATCAGGCCATTAGGGCCGTATACGATTGGTTCGGAACCAAAAGCCGCATTTTTGGAAGCGAGTTCTTTTTCCTGTTGAGCGGCAGAACCTGCGCTTGCACCCAGCAGATTTTCAAAATCCAACAAGGTAATGTTGTTAAATTTCTCCAAATGAGCCACGACTTCCTGAAAAGAGTGTTCAAACAGGTCCAATTCCTTCGCATCTCCTAGCACCTTCATTTCACTTCCGCGAGCTACAATCCGCAGTTTTGGGAATTGCTTCTTCAAATAATCGAAGTGCTCATTGTCTGCTCCCCACAATACGGGCAAATTCAGACCATCTAATGCAATTAGTAATTCGTTCAAATTTTATCTATTTAGAATTAATTAGATTGTAGCCATTACACAATATCATTCCTGTATAACACTATTCAAAATTAACGTATTCTAACGAAACCACCAAGAATATAGCGCGTACAAACAACGAGAATAAGAATGCGTATTTGGAGGGCAATGTCTATGTTGCAAACATTTCAATATACGTGAAATATCCGCTATGTAGGTGTATATCAACCGAAAAAAAAGATAATCAAAATAAGTTCTCCAATTAGCTTTACAAATCACCTGATAAATAGTAATTTTGTTCTCTATTTAAATAAATTACGGGGTATATTTTACGGGAATTCGACAGCAATTCAATCTAGGATTTAGATTATAATGGCAGTAATTACATTAACAACAGACTTAGGACATAAAGATTTTTATCAAGCTGCGCTAAAAGGGAGTCTTTTAACGCAGTTATCTGATGCCAATATTGTTGATATTACTCATGAGATCCCAGCATTTAATATCCCTCGAGCCGCATTTGTATTGGGCAATGCTTATCATTATTTCCCCAAAGGAACTGTCCACATCATCGGGATCAACACCTTATTTCATGAAGAATCCAGGTATATCGGCATGAAATATAATGATCACTATTTCGTTGGAGCCGACAACGGCATCTTCAGTCTATTGTTGAATGGCAATGAACCACAAGAACTCTACGAACTCAACTTAATGCAGGATTTGCGGTATCTACATTTTCCACTAGCAGACATTCTATCTAAATCTGCCTGCCACATCGCCAAAGGCGGAAAACTGAAAGATGTCGGAACGCCAATGCAACAGCTGATTGAAAAAGTGACCTTGCAGCCCATCTTTGACAAAGATATGATCAGAGGCAATGTCATTTATGTGGATGCCTTTGGTAATGCCATCACCAATATCTCCAAAGATTTATTCAATAAGGTACAGAAAGGCCGGCATTTTGTACTCTACTTCAAACGCAATGAGACCATCACCAACCTTTCCTGGCACTACAACGAAGTAGGTGAAGGAGAAAAACTTTGCTTATTTGGCATTTCCAACTATCTTGAAATCGCCATCAATAAAGGCAATGCAAGCCAGCTCCTTGGACTTCATGACGATGACTCCAACGTAATTCGCATAGAATTCAAAGATTCCGTACTGTAAAACAATTATCAAACTGGTCTTATACGGCTATAGCTTTACAGTTTTGTTTAAAAACGTAAAGGAAACATGAATGAACAAGCCTTATCAAGATTTGAATTCGAAGAAGAATTTAAAGAGAAATTAGTAGAGCTGGTGCTTTATA